>Ga0207120_1053_pt1 | contig 27832 bp, 22 predicted proteins | sample Alteio_BWMinHeat_40_FD_153509 | JGI IMG/M metagenome (GOLD analysis project Ga0207120, IMG submission 153509) | Enriched cells from forest soil in Barre Woods Harvard Forest LTER site, Petersham, Massachusetts, United States -... | ecosystem: Environmental > Terrestrial > Soil > Temperate forest >...
TCGGTCGCTCCTGTCATAGCACGGCTGCGCGAGCGAGTCTGTCTCGGACAGGACATTCGCAAATCGACGCTAGGGGCTGCTCCGAATGGCGCGGAGAGCCAGCTGGAAACTTTAGTATTCTACGCCTACATTTGACGGATATTGAGGGGGAAAGGTTACGAGGGGCACTGACGGCAGCGCAGGCGCCGGATGGGTGTCGGTGGTCAAGCCAGCATAGGAACTCGTGAGATTTTGGCATTTTGGTGGGTGCAGAAATGGCCGAGAGAAAGTAGACTGTCGCGGCACGATGAAGGTTCCGGAACATGGGACCAAATATCTGGATCGCGAGGAGAGAAAAACGACATGGTCAAGGGCTTGATCCTGGGGATTTTGCTGGCAATACTACTGATAGCGGGAGGCGCCTACTTCTTCGTCTCTTCGGGGCGCGCCCCGGTAGCCACTTCGGCAACACCATTCCCATTTGAAAAGACGTTTGCGCGCCTGGGACTGAACGCCTATCTAGATAAGCTGCCGCATCCGGAGCCCCAGGTACCGGCGGATGAAGCCAACATGGTTGCTGGCGCAAAGGTTTATAAGGAGCAGTGCGCCACGTGCCATGGGCTTCCCGGTGAGCCCAAAGGCGCGATCGCGCTGGGAATGTATCCCGCGCCGCCGCAACTCTTTCATGGCGTTGGCGTGACGGACGACGATGCGTGGGAGTCGTACTGGAAAGTGGAAAACGGGATTCGATTGACGGGGATGCCGGGCTACAAGGGCCAATTGACGGAAACCCAGATTTGGCAGGTGGCCGTGCTGGTAAAAAACGCGGACAAAATTTCCGCGTCCGTGAAGAACGAGCTTGCGGCGGGCGCCACGACTCCTATGTCGATGGCGATGCCACCAAGCAGCCCCGCGCCAGTGAAAAAGAAATAAATCGAATTTGCCGGACTAGGCGGCTGGTTTAGCGCGCTCCCCGGCACGACGCAACTCAGGAAAGCACCAAGCCTATAATCCAGTCACGACCGGTGTGCCCAGGAACAATAACGGGCACGAGAATCGCAGAAGAGCGGAGCAAGGGTTGGTTTGCGTCCGCAGAAAATCTCTGGATTCAGTGACAGGCACCGCTGCCGGAATCAGTGAAGTTCTTCCCCGCTTCGGGAATGAATTGCCAGTCGTAGGCGTTGGGCTTGAGCGTGAGCTTCAAGACGCCAAAGGCTGTTGCATCGCGCAATTCGCTGTTGGGCTTTGGCGAAACGAAGGGGCGGTGATTCTTGCCGCCGGTGCCAACGACGAATTCGCGAATGCCACGCGCGGGATCGGCGGTGCCATCAGGCGTTTGCGGGGCGAAGCGTTCGTAATCGTGGTCGTGGCCGGTGACCACGACATCGGCGTTGGCTTCGTAGAGCGCCTGGAAGAGCGGCTTAACGGTGAGGTCGTTGCCATGGGCGCTGCCGGAGCTGAAGAGGGGCTTGTGCCAATAGGCGAGCGTGCAGGCGGCGGGATGCGCGGCGAGATCGGCACGCAGCCATTTTTCCTGGGGTGAACCGGCTTCGCAGCCGCCGACGTCTTGGCACTCGCTGTTCAGCACGATGATGTGCCACGTTCCGAGTTCGTAGCTGTAGTAGCCGGTCTTCGGGTCGCCGGCTGCGGCTCCGAAATAGTCGAAATAGGGTGTTGCACCGGCGGCATGAAACTCGTGATTGCCCGGGGCGGGCCGGGTGCGAGATTTTACGCGGCCCCAGGTCTTGTCGTAGCAGGTGAAATTCTCCTTGCTGCCGTCCGGATAGGCGAGATCGCCGACAGCCATTACGGTGCCGGGGACTTGCACGAGCAATTTTGCGGTGGCTTCCGCGCCGGAGAGGTCCTTGCAATCGGCGATGTCTCCCGCGCCGACGAGGATTGCGGATTGATCGTTGGCCGGAGATGCGCTTAGAGATTTTGCGCGCTTCAAAGGAAAGCCGAAGAGGAAGCATCCGATTAGTAGAATCGCCACGGTGAGAGTTGACTTCACGCGAAACCTCGCAATCCATGAATGGTGATGCTTGCAGAAGGTACGACTCGCAACCTAAACACAGCTTAAATCACCGTCAAAACCTTCGACATTCGACGAAAAAGCCGGTCGGAGGGCCAATAAAAACCCGCTTCGGCCAATCCTAAACCCCTTGGAGGACTTCCCGAGGGATGCGCCCTCCCCCACCCGAGTGGCTGTGTTTTTTGTGAGTGAAAAAAAGTGCAAAAGAGTGCGCAAGAATATCAAAACAAAGGAGATGGATGCAGAATGTTTAAGAACTGAAAGAGTGAGGGTTAGCAAGTTGAGAAAACCCCCTACACCCCCGGCATTTTGCATGAATGTCAAAATAAAGGAGTTACAAAAATTGCAATTCGTAAGTGGTTGATTCCAAAGGGAACGGATTCGCTGGGGCATGACGGCAAGTAGCGCGAATGAAAGAAAAGCGGCAGCAAGCTGCCGCACTCCAAAAGATGTCGCAACATTACCCGACCCCAATTGTACCATACAGATACATCTTGTCAAGTATAACATTCTTGGGCTAAAGCTTCCTGCGGGGCGCGATCTCATTTCTATCGCGCCCCGCAGGTTGGGGTGGTCGGTTGAGTTTGGGTCCCTAAATGCCAGGGGCGCCACGCAGAGTTCTACTCCGAAGAGGACGTCCAGCGGAAGCCTACGGAAACCGTGGGCTTATAAAATTCGCGCTGAGTGGGATAAATCGGGCTGCCATTGTAGAAACCGAATACCTCGTTGCTGAGGTTCAGGCCGGAGGCCACGAACTGCAACCCTTTGTGTATCCGATAGCTGCCCTGGATGTCGTACTGCGTGTGGGCGTAGAAGTAATTGTCTCCGGTGGGCCCTTTCAATCCCAAGACGGGATCGTTGGGGGTGGAGTTCGCCTGGAAGTTGTAGGCAGCAATGTTGGCGTCATTATGGCTCACGGAAAAGCGCATGGAGAAACGAGATTTGTCGTAAGTAAAGCCCGCGTTCCAGGTATTCGGGGCTTGGCGCTGTAAGGCAGGGTGATCAGTCCGGCCACCGGAGAATCCGGCCGGAAAGGTCACCTGGGATGCGGTGTAGCTATAGTTAGCGGCCACACCGAAACCGCTCAGGAGTCCGGGAAGGAAAGAGAATCGCTGTTCCCACGCGGCCTCAAAGCCAGCGATGTGAGCGTTAGGTCCGTTGATGGACTGCTGAAGGAGCAGTCCAGGGTTAGGCTGCCCCGCCGGGATCGTGGAGGTAGTCGAGTAGATGGGGTTCGACAACTGTTTGTAGAAGAAGCCTGCTTGCAGAATGCCGAGTGGCTGGAAGAAATGTTCGACCAAGAGATCGTAGTTGTTGGCCTTGGTGGGCTTTAAGTTGGGATTTCCCTCTTGCACTAGGCCGGGTCTGGGAGTGGCATTGGGGTCAACAATCGTGGTGGGCACCAGGTCCCCGACGTTGGGCCGGGCGATGCCCTGGCTGTAATTGGCGCGCAGGTTGGTGTTCTTCTCAATCAAATATTGCGCTTGCACGCTGGGTAAGGCATTGAAGTAACCGGTGCTCTGGAAGACCTTGGTGGGGCTACCCGGGTTCTGCTTCGTGAACTGATTTGCCGCGAAGCCGGTATCGGCGGCATCAAAGCGAACGCCGGTTTGCAGCCGCAATTTGCCAAAGGAGATCGCGTTCTGTAAGTAGCCCGCGTAGATGCGTTCATTGGCATCATAGAAGGCGCCATTGGAACGACGGTCGCTTGTCGTTTGATCCAACGTGAATAGGGGCGTAGGGGCGGCAATGCCCTTTACAACGGCCTGTTGAATTAAATTGTAGTTCGAGGCCGGTCCGTAGGAAAGCGTGCCGATTCGATAGGAATTGTCGTAATAGCTGGGATTGGTATAGGTGCCCAGGACGGATTGGAGAGTGACGCCGCTCCCGTTGTCGTTGTAAATCTGGTCTTTTTCGTTTTGCGTGGAGTGTGAGTTCCGTATTTTTATTCCGACCTCGAAAGTTCCGAAGTGTGAGTGTGCGTTATAACGCCGCGCCAGGGACGCCGCGCCCTGGAAATTGAGTTGCGTGGCGATATAGCTTGTAAACGAACTGTTCGATATCTGGTACTGCGTCGGATCATAGAGATTGGTGCCATCGAGCGCGGTGAATTTGGGCTTCAAAGGATTACTCTGATCCAAGGCGAGCGTCGCCGATGGGCCGCTAAAGTTGGTGGTCGCAAAATCCTGGCCGCCGATGTTATGCGAACGGGAGCCTGCGAACTCATAGGTGATCAGCGTGGACGATAGATCGTGCCTCGCGCCCGTCAAGAAACTATAGACCTGTTGATCGGGGCGGCGGACGTAGTGACGGTATTGATACGATCCTGTGTTATCGAAAGTAAATTGCGAGCCGTTTACGGTCACCAGGTTTCCAGCGTTGGGAGTATAAACCCAGGTTTCGCCGAAATCGTGGAAATCGGAATAGAGACCCTTAGCGTAGACGCTGGTCCCCGGCTTTATGTTGTAGTCGATACCTGTTGAAAAGCCATAGCGCGTGCGGTAGTAGTTGTAAGAGCGTTGATCATAGCCGTTGGCAAACGCCACATTGCGGTTGCTCACCGGGTCGGTTCCAGTAGTCTGCGATGGTTCGAGGTCGTCGATGCCCCGGTTGGTTTTATCGAAGGTACCGTTCAGCAAGAAGCCAAGTTTCTTGCTGGCGCCGAAGCGATTGCCGAAGGTTCCGTTAAACCCGCCGCGTCCGTAGCCGTTTTGGATGGGATTGTATCCGCCCGTGCCCCCAAGCGCATAGAACGGCCTTTCGCCGGCGGTCCGGGTAACCAAATTAACGGTGCCGCCGACGCCATCGGCGTCCTGGCTGGCGGAGAGGGTTTTGAACACTTCGATGCGCTCCACCAAATCGGCGGGAACGGCGTCCAGCTTGATGTTGCGGACGGCACCCTCAGGAGAAGGCAGGTTCACACCGTTGACGGTGACGCTGCTCAGACGTGGCTCGGTGCCGCGGATCTGGACGTACTTGCCTTCGCCTTCGTCACGCTCGAGAGAGACGCTTGGGACGCGGCCGACGGCATCTGCGATATTGGTGTTCGGGAGGCTGGTGATGACTCTTTCGGGCAGCACTTGCACGATGTTGTCGGAGGTGCGCTCTATGTTGATGGCTTCTGCTTCACCTTGTAGTCGCTCCGCAATGACAACGACCTGATCGTTCTGGGAGGCGACCTGAAGGACGGGATTGGCGCTGACTTCCTGTCCTGCCTGGACTGTTACCGGGACGTTGGAGGCGGCCAACCCAACATAGGAAACGCTGAGGGTATATTCACCCGCAGGCACATCGGTGATTCTGAATTGCCCGTGTTCGTCGGTAACAACCTTTCTGCCCAGCGGCAGAAGTTCGACGAGCGCGCTCTGCAGGGCGGAATTGCCCGAATCTTTTACAGTACCGGTGATGGTGCCCTTGCGCTCCTGCGCGAGAGCCGGCAACCCTAGGATAACTATGGCGACTAGCGCCAATAAAAGCCTTTTCCCATTTGACATTTGCACACCCTCCACTAAAGAAACCACTAAGCTCTTGAAACGCCAGCAGTTAGGACACTGGGGCGGATCAACACACTGAATAACACCCACCCCGTCCTTGGCCTCTATTTGGGGCGCGGAATGCTAATGGGAGATGAATGGCTTTTCACGAAACTTTGAATTGAGAATGAAAGGATTTTCAGATTCAGAACGAGCGTCGAAGTGCAATCGGCCTAATTTTGGGAAGATACGAATAGGTTAGCGATTCGCAACGACGGGAAGCGTAATTCGAATGAGGGAGCCGTTGCCGAGTGTACTTTGCGCTTCGATCAAGCCGCCATGCAGGTCCACGATCCAACGGGCGATCGCGAGGCCCAAGCCGGAGCCGCCGGTTTCCCGCGAGCGAGCCTGATCGGCACGGTAGAACCGTTCGAATATATGCGGCAGGTCTTTGTCGCTGATGCCGATTCCGCTGTCGCGAATCTCGATTCGCGCGTTCCCCGCCCCATTCGAAAATCTGACCTCAATTTTGCCGCCGGAGGGTGTGTACTTTACGGCGTTTTCGATAACAATCAGGAGAAGCCGCTCGATCGCGGCAGGATCGGCGGAAACCAGTACCGGACCCGCTGCAAGTTCGCTTGTGACTTGGATCCCCTTGCCCGCCGCAAGAATGCAGGCCTCCTCCGCGATCTTCTCCAGATGCGGAACGAGATCGATGTCGCGGAAGTGAAGTTCGGTGGCACCGGCGTCGGCGCGGGCCAACGTCAGAAGATTCTCGATGAGATGAGTGGTCTCTTCCGAAGTGGCCAGGATGCGCGACAGCGTTTCGCGATATTCGTCGTCCGTGCGAGGACGGCGCAGCGCCAGCTCGGCGCTGGTGCGAATCAGTGCAACGGGCGTGCGCAGGTCGTGGGAAGCGTCGGCTGTGAACTGAGTGAGCCGTTTAACGGAAGCCTCAATGCGAGCGAGCATGGCGTTCAATGTTTCGGAAAGACCTCGCAATTCGTCATTCGCCGGAGGAACTGCGAGGCGGCTGGAGAGGTTCTGAACGCCAACGCCGCGCGCCGTCTCGATGATGGCGTTGACAGGTGCAAGGGCTCGCCCGCTGAGCCAATAACCCGCCAGGGACGCAAGAACAACAAGAAAGGGCAAAGTTTCCTGGAGGATCAGACGAAAGCGATCGAGCGCCTGATCGAAGGGTTCCGTTGGAACGGCGACCCGGATACGAAAAGTGTGCCCGTTGATTTCGGCGGCTCGCATGGCGATGCGGTGCTGCAGATGATCAAGATTGTTAGTGAGAAAAGTGATTTCACTTTTTGAAACCGGGGGAAGGGTTCTGTACGGTTTCTTGAACCGCTCCGATTGGAATAACATGATCCCATCCGCGTCCGACACTTCGAGCAATGCAGCGTCGGCCCACACGCCACCAAGTTCGTTCAATTCTTCCTTTACTTCCTCCATTCCCTTTGGCGCGACGCGCACAAGTATGCGTTGAACGCTCTCGAGGTTTGCCCGGGAAGCATCATTCACGGTCGTTTCGATGCTGTGCCGAAAGCCCAGATCGCTGATCCAGGCAAATAATGCAAAAGCGACAACCAAAACGGCGAAATACCAGGCGGTGATGCGGGCGCGGAGGGGCAGATTCATGGCCGGGCTTCGGGGCCGAGAGAATAACCGAAACCGCGCATGGTGTGAATCAATTTTATGGGCTCGTTCTCATCGATCTTCCGGCGAAGGAGGCGCACAAAGGCGTCCAGAGTATTCTCTTCGATGTTTTCCGACGGCCCCCATACGGCATCGAGAATGGCATGGCGAGTGGCGACACGTCCTTCATGGCGCATGAGGAATTCGAGCAGGCGAAATTCCGTTGGGGTGAGCTGGATTTCCCGAGTTCCGCGGAAGACGCGACGCTGGGTGATTTCCAATGCAAGGTCGCAGACGCGCAGCGTATGAGTTCGCGGCTCGGCGACCCGGCGCTCCAGCGCGCGGATGCGGGCGAGCAAAACGGCAAAAGAGAACGGCTTCGTCACATAATCGTCGGCTCCAGAATCGAGACCTTTGACGATATCGGGGACGGAATCGCGAGCGGTAAGCATCAAAATGGGGATGTCCTGCTGGAGTTCGCGAAACCGGCGCGCGACCTGAATGCCATTCATCCCGGGCAGCATCACATCGAGGAGGACAAGGTCGAAGTGCGTGTCCTGCGCCAGGGAAAGCGCCGAGAGGCCGTCGTAAGCAAGGCTTACGGCGTGACTATCTTCTTCGAGCCCGCGCCGGAGCACCTGGGCCATGCCCTTTTCGTCTTCGACTACCAGGATCTTCATTTGAACTAATTGCTTTCCAGGAACGCATCCATCATCCACTTCTGGGGCTTGAAATCAAGCCTCGGCGGATTTCTTCGGCTGTAGATAGAAATGGATGGCGGGCGTGAAGATGAGCGAAAGCACCATGGAGCTCAGGATGCCGCCAACTACCGTAATGGCCAGCGGCTGGAGCATCTGCGAGCCGGCGCCGATGGCGAAGGCTAACGGCAACATTCCGGCGATGGTCGCGAGCGCGGTCATGGCAATGGGACGCAACCGGCGGCGCCCCGCTTGAATCATGGCATCTTCGGCGGAAAAACCCAGTCTGCGGAAGTTGTGCTCGGCATCAAGGAGGAGAATACCGTTTTTTGCAACGATGCCGATAACCATGATCATGCCCATGAAGGAGGCTACGTTGAATGTCGTGCGGGTGACAAGAAGCGCGAGCAGCCCTCCAAAAGTGGAGAGCAAGGCCGAAGCCAGGATGGCGGAGGGCGCCGAGAATGTGCGGAATTCGAACAGCAGCACGATGAACAAAAGCAGCAGCGCGAGAAACAAGACCATCACCAGGTCGTGGAACGATTTCTGCTGCTCCTGGTACAAGCCGCCATACTCGACGCGGATGGAAGAGGGCAGATGGAGATCGTTGACAGCCTTCTGAACGGCGGCGATGCCGCTGCCAAGATCCGCGCCCTCCAGGCGAGCGGTGACCTGAACGACGCGCTGAAGATTTTCGCGCCGAATTTCCGTCTGTCCGGGTTCGGTAATGAGCGTGGCCAACGAGCCGAGCGTGGCCGTACGGCCGGTGGAGCTGGTCACGAGCGTATTGCTCATGCGGTCGAGCGAAGAACGGCTCTGCTCGGGAAAGCGGACGCGGATCGTATAGGCGCGATCATTGAGAATTACGGGCGTCGCAGCTGGCTCGCCTCCCAATATGGCGGCGGCGTCCAATGCGATTTCTTCCGGCGTGAAGCCGGCGCGAGCAGCGACAGCGGGGTTTACCTGGTACGTCACCGCCGGACCACTGGTGGTGTTTTCGATGCCGTTTAGGATGTCCACGACCGGGTGAGCTTTCCCAATTTGGACTTTGGCGATAGCATCGGCGACTTGCGGAGCCGTATCGCCGAGAAGCTTGGCATCCTGTGCAAAAAGTTTTATGACGATGGGCTCGGGGGCGCTGGTGAGGTCGCCGATCATGTCCTGCAACACCTGGATGAATTCTATTTTTGTGGCGGGCTCCGTCTCTTCAACTTGCGCCCTGACGTCGGAAATGATTTCGTCGATAGCGCGGCTGCGGTCGCGTTTGAGCCTGACGGTAAAATCACCCTTGTTGGCTTCGGTAACGGCAGCAAGGCCAAGCTGCAAGCCGGTGCGGCGCGAAGTGTTTTCGACTTCCGGCACGGAGTGCAAAATCTTTTCGATGTGCTGAAGGATGCGATCGGTTTCCGCCAGCGAGCTTCCCGGCGGAGTGTCATAGTCCAGGATGAATCCTCCTTCATCCATCTCGGGGAGCAGGCCGCTGCCCAAGGATAGGTAGCAAATAATCGAAAGGACAACGATCACAGCAGAACTCGCGGCCAGAACCCAGGGACGTTTCAGAACCGCTTGCATCGTTCGCGCATAGAAGTTCACGATGCGGCCGAAAAAGCCGGAAAGGTGGGCTTCTTCGGCAGCGAGGAGAGCCGCAACGTCAGGACCGCCCGCGGAAGACGGCGCTGGGGCTCCGGCGGTGTCCTTTCGGCGCACCAAATACAGGCTTAGCGTCGGGGTCCAGGTAAGCGCGAGAAGCAGCGAGGTGAAGAGAGAAACCGTCATGGTGACGGCAAGGGCGCGGAAGAAGCTGCCAGTAACACCGGTCGTGGAGATGAGGGGCAGAAAAACGACAATCGGCGTGATTGTCGAGCCGATGAGGGGGACCGTCAATTCGCGCAGCGCGCTCTGGATGGCTTGGGAGCGGTTCTGGCCCGCGTCGCGGTGCAACACGATGTTTTCAAGCACCACGATAGCGTCGTCAATAACCAGGCCGACGGCGGCGGCAAGACCGCCAAGGGTCATGAGATTAAAGCTCTGTCCGGTAACCTTTAGCACGATGAAGGTGATGAGCAAAGTGGCCGGGATGACCAACCCAGCGACCAGCGAACTGCCCCAATCGCGCAAGAAGAGCACGAGAATGATGGAAGAGAGCACCAATCCAAGCAGCACGGCGTCACGTACGCTGGAGATGGAATCGTGGACAATAGTCGACTGATCGTAAAAAGGCTCGAGATGAACTCCCGGAGGCAGCGAAGCGCGAAGCTGCTCGATTTGCGTGTGAACTTCGTTCGCCACATCGAGCGTGTTGCTCTCCGGCTGCCGATTCACATTGAGGAGCACCGCGGGTTTCCCGTTAGCCGTTACGATCGTGTAGACGGGCGCCGTGGAGGGCGCGATTGTCGCAACGTCGCCAAGCCGAATCGGCACACCTAGAGGTGAATTCTTGACGACAATCTGGCCAATCTGCTCGGGACTGCGCACCTGCCCGCTGATGAGACCAAGGACGAGGTGATGCTCATGTTCGAGAAGTCCGGGAGAATCGATCAGATTGGTGCGGCGGATGGCATCCAGTATCTCTGTGACCGTGACGCTGGCGGCAAGAAGGCGCGCGGGATCGGGCATCACTTGAAATTCTGGAACGCGGCCACCTTGAATGATCACCGAGGCGACGCCGTCCAACCGGTTGATGCGCGGTTTCATATCGTACGTCGCGATTTCCCATAGCTTGTTCGGCGGAACGGTGTCCGAAGTAAGGCTGTAGCCTATGATGGGGAACACAGCAAACGTGAGGCGATGCGTTTCCACCTTGGCGGTCTGCGGGAGTTCGGCCTGCAAGCGCGCCACAACGGCATCGACTCGTTGCAAAGTGAGAATCATGTCCGCATTCCAATCGAAGAAAAGATCGACTTCGGCGGAGCCGCGGCTGGTGATGGACTGAACCTTCAGCAAGCCAGGCACACTGTTGACGGCTTCTTCGATCGGGCGGGTGATCACCACGAGCATTTGGTCGATGGGCATGACGCCGTTGTCCACGCCGATGACGATGCGTGGAAAATCGGTGTTTGGAAAAACGGAGACGGGAATCGCAAATGCCAGATATCCGCCCACCAGGGTCAGGCTGACGATCAAAAACAAAATAGGGCTCGCCAGGCGTTGAAACCAAGGCACGTCTGGTTTGGCAGGGGAATTCGCGGTGCGAAGGGAATCGGAAGTTGGCTCCATCCGCGTCTACTCCTTGTCCTTTTCCGCGGGCTTCGCCGAATCACCGGCTTTATCTGTTTTGTCGCCCTTGGCGGCGGCATTTTCCGCAGGCGCGGGCGCTTCGATCTTGATCGCGGTGTTTTCCGGCAGCGCGTAACCGCCGGACGTGATCACCGCATCGCCAGCCTTGATTCCACTGACAATTTGGGTATGGTCCAGTGAGCGGACCCCGATCTGCACGGGTTTAACATGCGCGTGGCCGTCTGAACCCGCGAGTAGAACGATGTCCGCTCCTTCGGGACTCTTGAAGACGGCGGAGGCGGGCACAACGATAGCGTCTTTGACAGTTTTCGCGGTGATGGAAAGATTGATGGTCATTCCGGGGCGCATTGCCGGATCGGGCTTGGTCGCTTCGACCCACACTTCGATGGTGGTGCTGCCGGGATCGAGCGCCGGGCTGACGAGAGTTACGCGGCCCTTCACCGGCTCGTCAATGCCCGCCACTCTCAGCTCCGCGGGGTTGCCGACTCTAAGAATGGCTGCTTCGGACTGCGCGATGTGGGTCTTGGCGATCAACCTCGAAATGTCCATAACGGTGAGAAGCGGTTGATTGGCCGTGGCGAGCTCACCGGGATAAAGCGGGCGGTCCGTAACCACTCCATTGATGGGACTGCGAATTTCGGAATAGCTCAGTTGCGCCTCGGCGCCTTGATATTTCCCTGTGGCGGCGGAGAGCTGGCCGCTCGCTGATTTCAAAGCTTGCTTTTCGCCAAGATTTTTCAGGTCGTCGAGCTGTTTCTGCGCTTGTTTATACTGGCTGCGCGCTTGCGCCAGCGCGACTTGCGCGGAATCGAGATCGCGCCGCGGAAGCGCACCCTGCTGAAATAGCTCCTTACGGCTATCAAACAGCTTCTGTTGCGCTTCAAAGGCCTCCTTTGAGGCGGCAGTGTCCAGTTCGGCTTTCTGAATCTGCTCGGGGAGTCCCGCACCAACTGTAGTGGCATAACCGGCCTGGGCCTGCGCGAACTCGCCCTTGCTTTGCTCAGCCGCTGCGGCCAAATCCTTATTTTCCAGAATGGCGAGCAACTGGCCCTTACGAACGGGGCTCCCACGCAGTACGAAGAATTCGCGGATGGGCGCAGTAATTTTCGGCGTGATGACCGCTTGCTGAACGGGGAAAACGACGGCTTCCGCGGAAATCAACTGCGAAATGGAAGCTTGCTCTGCCGGCGATGTCTGCACGGTGACTACTGGTTCCTTCTCCTTTGCCGGGCTGCCACAACCGCTGATGCCAAGGAGCAGCGCGCCAATCGCCACAACGGAGACAAGGGAGAGTTTTTGCCTTTGCATGTAAGTCGTCATCGTAATCTTCATGGAGTCGTCAGCACCCCCGTAAGAGTTTGCAGATTGGCCAGTGCCACGCGATAGCGCACGGCACCGTCCTGATAGGCACTGCTGGCCAGAGCGTTAGTGGTCTGCGCGTCGACTACCTCGAGAACCGTGGCTTCGCCGTCTTTGTAACGCAGCGTGATGAGCCGCAAGCTCTCCGCGGCAAGCCCGGCGGAGCGGTTGAGACCGCCGAGTTCGTTCAGCGCCGTTTCCGCTTCCGCATACAGAGATTTAATTTCAGCGAGGATTTTGCGCTGCGCAAAAGAAAGTTCCCGCTTGGCCTGGGCGTGCCGCAGTTCGGCTTGCTTGATGCGCGTTTGTGTGGCGCCCCAATTCCAGATAGGGATAAGCAACGTTGCGGAAGCGGAGGAACCGAGGTTCGAAAGCTTCCGGCCGTTGAAGTCGGTATTTGTGGCAAACCGTATGGCGTCGATACCGTACCAGTAATCGAGCGTCAGCGAGGGCAAATACCCGGCGCGCGCGCCAGTGACGTCAAAGCCGGCCGCGCGGACACCCTCCAAAGCAGCGCGGACATCGGGGTTATCACGAGCGGCCTGCTGCTGAACTTCGCCCAGCGTAGGCAGAGGAACAGAAGAATGGAGATCGTCGGCAACTTCGTAGTTGTCGTTGAAATCGGGGAAAATCAGTACCGCCAGATCAAGCCGCGCGTTTAGAAGACCAAGCTGAGCTTCTAGAAATTGGCGGCGGCGCTCCTGCATCTGCAATTCGGCCTTGATGACGTCGGAATGCGCTACTTCCCCCCCATGCTCCAGATCCTGCGTAAGTTTGAAGAAGTGGTCGCCTTCTTCGGCTGCTGTTTGGGCGGATACGAGCTTCTGCTGTGCGGCGGCCACAGCGTAATAACTCCGGACAACGGTAACGACCAGTCCGCGCGACGCGACTTCCGCTCGCGCGCGTGCGGCTGCGGCGACAGCCGAGACGCGCCGATAATTCGAGATACTGGTGAGGTCCAGAATTTGATGCACGTTACCCTGGCTGATGTATTCGTGCACGGCATTGTTGGCGATGAAGCGCACGATGTTGCCCGGCCCATTGCCTTGGGTATAGAGATACTGCGTGTTGTAATTCACGTTGGGGAGCAGCGCGTCGCGCGCCAGGCTCTGGTCCCCGCGGGCAAGGCTGGCGTCGGTCAATCCGGCTTGAAATAGCGTGCCGTTCTTCCTGGCCCGCGCAAGAGCATCTTCGAGCGTCAGGCGGAGCGCTGCCGGCGGTGCAGGCGGTGCCTGCTGCGCATCGCTTGTGAGTGCGGGGTTCGTGGGAGCCGGCGTTTCCTGCGCCGCGGCAATTCCCGCGCAGCACAACGAAACGGCGGCAACCGAGGTCCACGACAGAACGAGGGTGCAACACGATTTCATAAATCTCGACTCCTGGGCCGGATGGGAACATATACGCGGCAAGGATGAATGTACCCTAACGAAGGAAACATAAACGCAAGATTAACCGGATTAACCGCCAGATGCAGAGGAGGACGGTCCGACAGGGAGGTAAGCTGTGAAGGTGCTTCCGATCGAGTCAGAGCGCGTCAGCTCCAAACGCCCGTGATGGGCCTCCGCGATCCAGCGGGAAATGGATAGGCCCAGCCCAGCGCCGCTTCCATCGTTTTCCGCCCGGGAACGGGCTTTGTCAACGCGGAAAAAACGCTCGAAAATGCGAGGCTGCAGATCCGCGGGGATTCCTCCCCCCGTATCCGTGATGCTCAGGATATATTCCTCGCCAGCGCGACGGCAGGTCACAGTGACGCGTCCACCTTCAGAGGTGTACTTAATCGCGTTATCCAGCAGATTGAGGATCATGCGGCGCAGCAGGGATTCGTCGGCGTGGATGGGAGATTCGGATGCCTCCTCGAAATTCAGAGAAATCTTTTTTGCGAGCGCCAGCGTACGGGCCGAATGCACGCATTCGGCGACAAGTTCATCGAGATAAAAATCGTGAGGCTGGAGCGGATACTGGCCGGCGTCTGCGCGCGTAAGCGTGAAGAGATCCTCCACGATGTGGGTGAGCCGCTCGGCCTCGTGGTGAAGTACGCCCAGGGATTCCCGGTATTCCTCCGAAGAACGTGCCTGCTGCGAAAGAGCGACTTCCGCTTCGCCGCGCAAAATCGCGACCGGTGTCCGCAATTCGTGCGACGCATCGGCCATGAAGCGCTGCTGGCGTTCGAAAGATTGACTGAGACGGTCCAGCAGGCTGTTGAACGACCGCGCCAGGTGCCCCAGTTCGTCCCTGTCATTCTGCACCGCCAGCCGCTCGTGTAGATTGGCGGCACCGATGCGCCCGGCCTGGCTGCTCATCGCCACGACGGGGGCGAGGCTCTTGCGAGCAAGAAAATAACCGCCCACGCTGGCGAGCAAGAGAGCGATAGGGATGACCCACGCAAACGTCGCGGTGATCTCTTCCAGCATTTCCTGTTGCGCATGAAGCGATTGCAAGATCACCAGCGTGCCGGTTTTTCCGCCCGACGAAAACCGCCGCGCGAATGCCCGGTAGCCGGCTTTGTTACCGCGAACGTTGCCAAAAAAGCGTTCGGAGCGCGAAGAAGCTTCGAGAAATCGTTGAAACGAGTCCGATGACAAGAGTCCAACCGGCATGGCATCAATTGCGGGAGCCGCCAGGGGTACGTCTTGCGAGCTCACGACCAGGATTCCTTTGGCGTCAAAGATCGCGAATACGTGATCGCGAAAACGGTGTTCCGTAACGGCCACCTGCCCCGCCAGTTTGAAGGCATCCGGGCCGCTCTGGTCGTTGATTTCCGCGTCGAGCGTGGTGAGAAATGCGTTGGAGAGTTCCGTAAGATTCGCGTCGGTGCGTTGAACGGTGCTTTGCCAAAAGATAAAATAAGTGATGAGAGACAACGCAACCAGCACCACAGCAAGCACGGCGGTGTACCAGAGCGTGAGCCGGACGCGGACGGAATCAAGCATGGTTCTTCCGAACCGAAGAAGCTGGCTTGGCGCGAGGCCGCGGCGAAACACTTTCGTCTCCCGCCTCCGGGACGTCGGAATCATTCAGAGGGCCAAACAAGTAGCCTGCGCCGCGGCGGGTATGGAGCAAGGGCTTGCTGGAATCCGCGTCAATTTTGCGGCGCACGCGATTGACGTAAACTTCGATCAGATTCGAGAAGGGATCGAACGTCTCATCCCACACGTGCTCCGCGATTTCCGCCCGCCCCACAACGCGGCCGGCATTGCGGGCAAGATATTCGAGCAGCGCATATTCCTTGGCGGTGAGCGTCACACTCCGGCCCGCCCGGGAAACGCTTTGCGCGGCGGTATCCAGGACGAGGTCGGCGACGGCAATCTTGGCGGGGCGAAGCTCACCCGAGCGGCGCAGCAAGGCACGGAGACGCGCGAGCAACTCGCGGAATTCGAACGGCTTGGTGAGGTAATCGTCGGCACCGTGATCGAGGCCGGTAATGCGGTCCTCAACGGCATCGCGCGCGGTCAGCATCAGAATGGGCATGCGCTGACCTGATTTTCGCAGCTCGCGGCAAACTACAAAACCGTTGCGGCCTGGAATAAGGACATCGAGGATCACCAAGTCGTAAGTATTGATCGCTGCCTGATAAAGCGCGTCGTCGCCGCTACTGGAAACATCGACGGCGTAAGCTTGTTCGCGCAGCCCCTTGGCCACGAATCGCGCGATGCGCGCATCGTCTTCGACAAGCAGTATCCGCATGCGAGCATCATACGGCAGGTGCAAGGAAAAGTGCGATACTTGCTGGCGGCGCGCAATTCACGTCCGGCGTTCCTGGGGAGTTGATTCACGCGTCCCGTTGCAAGACGCCAGTTCCCGGTTCGCCGACAAAGTCGGCACCAAAGAAAGGCCCGCGGGCATCAAAACAGTGATGAAGTTCAAGAAGGTCGAACCCGAACAATTAGACTGCACGAAAACCACAATGCGGCCCTTCGGCTGCATGGAGCTGTGGGCCGGTAATGAGAGAGCTCACCGCTCTCTGGACCTGGCCGGATTGCAAAGCGATGTCATTGCCGTGCCCTCCGGCGGCGACGAAGGCGGCGATCTTTCCGCGGTGTTCTCCTGCAGTGATAACATCGCCCGCGTGGTCCTCGCGGATTGTGTCGGCCACGGCTACAAGGCCAGCGGCGTGGCCCGGCATGTCCACCGCCTTCTGCATGAATTTCAAGATATTCGAGATACCGCAGGATTGCTCGCGGCACTGAATGACGCCTTTACGCTTTCGAACGAAAAATCGGCTAGCCCTCTTCGGTTGACGACGGTCGTCACGGGAACCTTTGACGGCACAAGCGGCGAATTTAATTTCGCTTATGCGGCGCACCCGCGGATACTTCTCTGGCGCGAGCGCGAGAGGCGATTCCTAGAGCTGGGGGAAGGGCTGGAAGGCTTCCCGCTGGGGTACATCACTGGTGAAACCTACAGCCAGCAGAGCGTGCGGCTGAACCACGGCGACATGATTCTCGCGTTCTCCGATGGCGCAACAGAAGTTCGCTCGCCGGCCGGTGAGCAACTCACTTCAAGGGGCTTTTTGGAACTTGCGGAAAATACGTTGCGCGGATTGCCTGAGCCGCTTGTGCTTCAGGATTTTTCTCGTGCGCTGCTCGAAGGCGTGCAACTTTACCGCGGATGGGAAGGAGAGTTGGAGGACGATATAACGCTGCTCACGCTTCGGCGCGTGACCTAGCGGCGCGGCCTGAGAAGCAGCCCTGCAATTTGCAAGATGGTCTGCGCTATTTGACGGGATGGGACGCGAAGTACTGGTCCAGACTTTCCACAACTTCTTTCACGGTGCGCTGGACATTCTTGTCCAATGCCGCGACCAGGGCCGGCACATCTTTTCCACTCGTCGGTTCGTCGTGGGTGTAGTAGTGAGTCCAAACGGTCGCACCACTCTTCAGGTCACGCATATCCAATTCCAACGTGACTCTCGCCGACATCTGACCTACGTCGACCTCTTTGAAATCATAGAGGCGCCCGCGAATCGCAAAGTCTCCCTGCATATTGCTGCGCCGGTAGTGGACAGCCCGGTAGCGGCCTGATGACCGCAACTCGCGCAGCAAGACTTCCTGGATCATTTCCGTGGGAGGTTCAGCCCAACGCTGATACTCGTAGGTGCCCAATTGCTCGGCGCCGTTGCCGAAGACGATGCGATCCTCGCGATACAGATGTGAGGTCAACAGCTGGCCCAAAAGTAGCGTCACAGGAACCGCGTCCGCTTTCTCAACCGCACCCGCTTCGGCTGGGACCGTAAGCTGGTAATACCTGCTTGGCCGCGTGGCGCCGCAACCGCTGAGCAACCCAACCATCAGCGCGAACGCCGTGATGAGAGCTGTTCCGGGTGCTCTAAATGCTGTTTCTTCGTTTCCCGTTGGGACTCTTTCCAAATGCCACACTTCCAAGTCACCTCGCGTTCGGCTCATTGCCGCGCTCCCGGTTTGTGATCGGGTAGGTTATTCGACCGAATGAGCGTGTAAGGCCTGGTCTTGATGGTGTTCGTGAATTCTTTGAGATTCTGGCTCACGTGGCGCAGGTTATCAAGCAACTCATCGATATTTTCAGAGTTAACGTCGAGCATCTGGTCCAGGCGCCCGGTTAGATCCTTTACCGTCGCAAGCGATCGCCGCAAATCGGTCACGGCTTCGCGAACGTCGGAGCGATTCTCTCCGATCAAAGAATCGACGTGATTCAGAGTTTCATCGGCCTGCGCGGAAGCTTTTCGAAGATTCTCGAGCAACGGATCGAGTTTTTGGCTGGCGGAATTCAAGTTCTGTACCGTTGCCTTCACCGCGCCACGGTTTTCCGCAATCATGCCGCGAGTTTCGGCCAGCGTCTGCGCCAGGTTCGCGCGATTCGTGTCGTTCAGAAGATCGTTCACGCGAGCCAGTGTCACTTGCACTTCGCTCGCGCGATCGTTGAGCGTCTCAAGAAGCTGTTGCGCCTGGGGCGCGAGGTCGTTGATCTTTGCCGTGAGCGCATTGAAGTCCACATAGGACTCGGACGGCAGGATCGCTCCCGCCGCGGCGAGCGAGGCTTTCTCGCTTCCCGGAACAATTTCCAAATGATTGTCCCCCAGCGGGCTCAAGCTCATGATCTTTACATGGCTATCCGTCTTGATAGGCAATCCTGGTTTCACGCTGAAGGTTATCTCGATGCGCGAAGAATCCTTCGGGTCGAGCTGTAGTTTCTCCACGCGGCCAACTTTCGGTCCGCCCGCGTAGCGCACCGTCGCGCCGGGTTCCAGTCCGCCGGCAAACGGAAAGTAGGCGCGGTACGTCGCGGCGCTGCCCCCAAACGCACCGGTGAGGGCAAAAACCGTGGCCACCAACACCGCGCCGGCAACCAGGACAAACAATCCCACCATGGCTTGCTCGCGTTTCGATTCCATCACGTCCCTCTCTTCCCCGCTCTTCAACGGCCCGGGTGGCGGTGTTCTTCGGTCAGCATTTGCAAATAGTCGAGTTCCTGAGAAACTTCCGGCTCGGGAATGCGGTCGAGGAATTGCCGCACGCGCGGGTGCGTGCTCGAACGCATTTCTTCTTTGGTCCCGATGGCGACCACGTTTCCCTTGTCGATCAAAATCATACGGTCGGCAATCAGGAAGGCGCTGGCAAGCTCATGGGTGACCACGATGATGGTCATGTGAAATGCCTGTTTGAGTTCGAGAATGAGCTGATCCACGCCGGCAGCGATAATAGGATCGAGTCCCGCGGAAGGCTCATCGAAAAAAAGAATCTCAGGATCCATGGCCAGCGCGCGAGCCACCGCGGCGCGCTTCTTCATGCCGCCGCTCAACTGCGAAGGCATGTAGTTCTCGAATTTGGACAAACCCACCTGATCCAATTTGAGGCGCAAGACGATTTCGATAGTCGAATCTTCCAGCTTGGTGTGTTCACGCAGGGGCAACGCCACGTTCTCTCCGACGGTCATCGAGCCGAATAACGCGCCGCCCTGAAACGACATACCGATTTTCTTCCGGATTTCGTCCATTTCACGCGACGAAATCGCCGCGATGTTTTTCCCTCGGAGCCAGATTTCGCCCGAACTGGGCCTTTCCAGTCCTACAAGTGTGCGCAGAAGCGTGCTCTTGCCAGAACCGGAACCGCCCAGAATCACCAGCGTTTCGCCGTGCATCACATCAAAACTGATGCCGTGCAGAATCTCGAGTTCTCCATAACTGACGCGAAGATTCCGCACCGAGATCATCGCCTCCGGCCGCGTTGCCGCGCTTTTGGTCTGCTCCATGGCAATATTCCAAACCCTACCTTTCACTCACGAAGAAAAAGAGCGCCGTAAACACGAGGTCCACCAGTATCACCAGAAATATGGAAACCACAACCGCTCGCGTGGTTGATCGGCCGACCTGCTCGGCGCCCGCGCCCGTGGAGAGCCCTTCGTGGCATCCCACGGCTGTGATCGTGATGCCGAACATGACGCTCTTGATTAATCCCGTCGTGATGTCCCGCAGATAGAGCGCATCTAAAGACGAGTCAATATAACGGACCAATGTGAAATCCGCTTGTGCCACGCCAAAGAGCGCTCCTCCGAGAATCCCCATGAAGTTGGCCCAGATCGTAAGGCACGGCAGCATTACGATCATGGCGATAAATTTTGGCGTAACCAGGAAATCGATCGGATCGATCGCCATCGTCTCCAGCGCGTCGATTTCTTCCGTGACCTTCATCGTGCCGATTTCCGCGGCGAACGCCGAACCGGACCGCCCGATGACCACAATCGCGGTAATCAGCGGCCCGAGTTCTCGCGTCATCGAAATCGCCACGGCGCTGGCAACGTAGGTCAAGGCGCCGAACTTGCGCAGCTCATAAGCGCTTTGCAGCGCCAGTATCAACCCAATGAAGAACGTGATCAGGGAAAGAATGGGGAGCGCCCCAACGCCGGCCTGCATGGCCTGCGATACAGCGCGCTGCAAGCGGAGCGGCTTGCCCTGGAAAGGAGCGACGAATGTGAAATACGCGGCCCGGCCGCCCAGCGTGGTCAGCGCTCCCAGATACGCAAACCCGTCGGTAACCGATTCCCCAATTTGCGTCGTCAGTTCCACAGTGATCTCGTCGGGCTTCCTCGGTTTGTGGGCTTGGCGGACTCAGGGCGCCACGGATTGCTCTTCGTTGTCGTAAATCTCAAAGATTTTCACCAACTTGGAGAGCTGCAGAACTTCCCGAATCGTTCGATTCAGGCCGAACAGGATGAAACGCGAACCGACATCGCGCGAGGCTTTCAGGCCTTCCACCAGCGACGCCACGCCGGAACTGTCCATGTAACGAACGGCCCCAAGGTTGAGCACGACTCGCGGTACTTTTAGTTCGCGAAACTCACGCAGAAGCGCCTTCCGTAGTACCGGTGAAGTCGCAAGATCGATGTCTCCCGAAATATCGAAAATCGTAATCTTGTCCAAATGGCGCGCGGCAATCTGCAAGTTGGGTTCTCCTCAAGAGCCTTTCTGGGGCCCGTGCAAAATCTTCACCAGGCGGAGCTGATTCCTGCCCTTCCTGCGGCTGAATTCTACCGTATCCATGCTCTCACGTATAAAGTGCAGGCCCAGCCCCCCGGGGCGCACATCCTCGAGCGCGCGCCCGCACATCTTCTTGGCATTCACCGTCACACCGCGATCTTCCAGGACGATTTCAAGAGCATCACGGCCCCGGCTGTCCCGCGACACATGAATCCGGCGGCAGGATACCTCGATGGGCCGTTCAGCGTCTCCGAGGTAGGCATGGCGAATGATATTTGTCAGCGCTTCGTCGACGGCGAGAACTACGGCATGGCATTCCAGTTCGGAAAATCCCAGTGTCGCCGCGAGCTGTCCCAAGACATTTCGCACCACACGGAGCATCTCCGGATCACTCCGCAATTCCATTCGCAGCAGCAAACGGCCCGAGCTCACGCGAGCGCTCCCTCTCGGTCTCCGAATCTGGATTTAACGCGAACTCGGGGCCGACAAGTGATAAGCATGAATCCGTTTTCGAACCTGATGTTCTTCTGGGGACAGCCCGACTATGCCGATGCCACAACTGCCCCGATGATACACGGAATTTCGCCCGCAGCAACCCGCAAGCCCACACCGGGCCTCTCAACGCGACTGAGATGGCTAACCCCCATAGTTTCTTGTGATTTGCACAAGATCCCCGTCTGTGCAGGCGGCTTGTGAATTGTCTGGGAAAGAGATTAGGTGTATGTTGGTTCCCCGGCTAGTTTTAGCTTCCAGGGAAGTATGTCTGGCATGCGGAACCCGGCTCACCTGCTGACCTACCCTGCGTGGGATGTATCTCTACGTGACTCGGGAGACCACTGCTATGAGAGCTCTCGCTGTGTATTGGATGCGCTTCCTTGTGCTTACTCTGCTCGGTCTGATTGCCGGAATTATCTTCATCGGGAGTTTGACCCCGTCTAATACCGGAAATGGCCGCGGTCGCCGCAAACCCTCTGAGGGATTTGGGCGCGTTTATGCGGCGCCAACTCAGGTCAAGGTTGTGGATCTGATTCCGTCAAGCCTGAGTGGCGAAACCAATCAAGACAGCGAGCCCTTTCTGGCAATCCAGACAGCTAACCCCCAGATCATGGTCGCGTCGGCGTTCACACCAAACCCGGTATCGAGCAGCGGGAATGCCCCTGTCTATGTTTCCCAGGACGGTGGCAACAGCTGGGTCCTGAACGCTATCACTCCCGTTCAGAGAATGACTTGTGACATCACGCATGCGCTGGCCCCTGGCGAAAATCACCCCCGCGGCGATCTTCATGCCGGCACACTGGCTTGCGCGGCATCCATCACTCTGGACGAATCGGAAACGACTGACGTTTCTTCCGGCACAGCCATGAGCGTGCAGTCCACCCGCAACAACGTGGACCAGCCATTCGTGCGCGCATTAGCCATTTCCAATAGCGACCACATCTATGTCGGCCTTAACGATTTCAACCAAACTAACGGGCACACGGCAACGGTCGACGTGTCGCTCGATGGTGGGGCGACATACAAATCCTTTTCCATCGAGGCGCGCACGACTATGGGACAGGATGGGCCATCGGTTCGCCCGGCGGTCGCCGGCGACAACACCGTTTACGCGGCTTTTTTCGGTTGGCGCAAGTTTGACGGCAAAATGGCCACCAGCGACGTCGTCGTTGTCCGGGATGACGCAGGAGGAATAGGCCCTAATGCTTTTCAGGCTCTGAGAGACCAGTCGGACAAGTTACCGGGCCGGCTGGTTGTCAAACGCGTCTCCATCCCGTGGTCCAATTCGCCCACATTGGGGCAGGAGCGAATCGGTTCAACGCTTTCCATCGCCGTGGATCCAAACAACAGTTCCATCGTGTACGTCGGTTGGGCAGACCGTGGAAGCAAGAAAGACATTTATACACTTCATGTGCGCCGCTCGGCTGACCGAGGCGCGACCTGGTCCAAGTCGGATTTACCCCACACGACGATCAACAATGCCACGAACATCGCACTAGCAGTGGCCAACAACGGCGTCGCCGCTCTTCTCTATCAGCAATTAACGAACGGCCGGTGGGTCACCCACGTGGTCCAGTCGCATAACGCGTTCGTGAACGTTCAAGACACGATTCTGGCGAGTGTCCCCGCGAACGAGCCTGCTCAACAGTTCTTGCCCTATCTGGGGGATTACGACTATCTGCTTTCAGTAGGGAATGAGTTTCGCGGCGTTTTTTGCGCGAACAACACTCCGGACCGCGCTAATTTCCCCTCGGGCGTAACCTACCAGCGGGCGGCGGACTTCAGTGCGAAGAGGCTCACCGACGGTTCCGGCAATCCCGTGGCGATTTCCATCGATCCGTTCTATTTCAGTGTTCCGGTGATTCCGTGAAGCGCATTTGTGTCATGTGGTGGGGGAAGGAGAGGCGCATGAGTGTTTCGCCAATCTTCTTTGGAGGCATCTTGTGGGCTCTCCTACTGGGGCCTGCAGTCGCTGGGCGGCCGCAAACGACGAGCAATCAGGCGGCCTTGATCAAACAATCGAGCATCGTCTTTACAGGGACGGTCAGCCAACTCGGAGCCACCTCGTTTGCCGACGTCCCGAAATCGGCGCAAACGATTGTCGTTCGCGTGGACTCTGTCTTGAAAAAGCCTCCAGCGGTTTCACTGAAGAAGGGCGATAAGGTCACTGTTGAGATGAAGGACCCCTCGGGTCTCCAGGAAGGGACCCAGGCAACTTTTTACACAGAAGGATGGCTCTTTGGCTCAGGCGTTGCCGTCAAGGAACTGGGCCATGAGGTCTTGCCCAGCGGCGGGGCGGTGCCAGCAGAAGCCGGCTCAGCTGAAAAAACCTTCCGACAGGCTGACCAGCAGATCAGCGATCAAGAACTGCAAAACCGGATCGCCACTGCGGACTATGTCGTCGTCGCCCGCGTCATGGATGTCCACCGCTGGGTCGTGCCCAAGTCAGCCGGCGCACCTTCTCACATCACCGAGCACCAGCCGGACTGGCATGAAGCCATTCTCGAAATCCACTCCGTCCTCAAGGGTACAAAACCCAAAAAGAACAAGATGGTCCTCCGATTTCCTGGATGTCAAGATGTAGCGTGGGTTCACTTTCCCAAGTTCACGAAAAATCAGCAAGGTGTTTTCTTCTTGAAGAAGGATCAGGTTTCGGGTGCTCCCACGACCTATAAGGGGGGCTCGCAGGTGGACGTATACACCTGCTCGAAGCCCGGCGATTGGCTTCCGATGTCGGACGAGGCGCGCGTCCGCTCCCTCCTCAAAAAGTAAAGAGCGCTGCGCTGCGGGGCCCCCCACGAAATCCTATCGGTGATTGACTTCGGAGGAACGCGGAGGCTCCGCGGATGTAATACCCTTCCCTTCTTTAACTTTGTAGAAAAAGTCAGCGGCCAGTGTGCCCACATGCCTTTCGCGTCGAAAATACATTATCCTGCTTACCCATAGGTGCATTGTCAGGCGGAGTGCTCGGTTCCGTTTGCACCCTTTGCGTTAGAATCGTATGGCTATGAAGCGCCGCAACCGCAAGCGAAGCTCGAAAGCTGCAAACCTTCCCAAGATTCCCAGCAATGCGGAAAAGCCCGCGAGCCCCTCCGGGATTTCCAGCGACGCGGAACAGCTTGTTAGATCTCCCGAGATCCCCAGTGATGCGGAAGTCCTTGCGACCTCTCCCAACATCGCTAGCGCCGAAAATCCTGCTGCTCCTTCCGACGCGCTCGCGGGAGCAGACCGCCGGACTCATCCTCGCTACGAGTTTATTGCCGCTGTTGAGGTAGTGGCGGCTGAATCCGGCGCGCGAATTGAAATGCGCGTCCGTGACTTGAGCCAGCAAGGTTGCTATGTGGACACGAACGACGCCCTTCCTTTAGGGACGGTCACAGACATACGCATCATAAAGGGGGCACAATTGTTTGAAGCCCGGGCAAGAGTCGTCTACTCCCGAGCTGGCAAGGGCATGGGCCTGGTGTTTACCACCATTGAGTCGGAGCAGCTTCGGATTCTTGAAACGTGGCTTACCGAGTCCCGCGAGACCTCCTGGCTCGCCGCAAACCGCCGAAGGAGTCAGCGAGTATTGATGACAGTCCCAGTCCGAGTCTCTGGGCAGGCCGGCGTTGGATTGCCTTTTGAAGAAGAAACTCACACGCGGGCCATCAGTGCTCACGGTGCGTTGATTCTCGTGTCGACGCAGGTATACAGAGGACAGCGCCTCACACTATCGAACGTCCAGACAAAAGGTGCGCTGGAGTGCGTTGTCGCGCACATTAACAGGCAGCAAAGCGATCATCCTCAGGTGGGAGTGGAGTTCGTACTGCCAAATCCTATGTTCTGGCACGTAGCGTTTCCGCCAAAAGACTGGACGCCTCGTCACCCAGATGCGAAATCCTACGCAAAAACGGGCGAATCGAGCTGAAATCCCGCTCAGCGATTCAAAACAATGAATTTGCGTGTGCGGCTAAGGTGCGGGCTACTGAATTCGCGCGGACGTTTTCGTAGTCCGAAGTGGCAACCCTACATTTTTCAGTGCTGTGTTTTCTGGGCTGTGCTTGAGAAGGTGCTGCGCGAACGCTTGCCAGGTTGGCTCAAGACTTACGGGCGCGCTAAGCCTCAGCGGTTATGCTGGGCGGAAGCGCAAGAAGCATTCGGGTAGCCATGTCCGCGTTCGCAGCTGTGTTTTCTTGGCGCCACTATTTCGTCGATTCAATCGGAAGTTATTCTCATCCGAGTGATTCCGTACGTCTATATAGCTCCCGTTGTGAGACAGCCAGCCGATTCCTCTTCTCGCCCAAGACCAGAAGTGTTTAGATTATCTATCTCCGCCGTGGGGCGCTCCACTAGCAGGTCGTCATTAGTGAGCAATCGTCGAATCTCACGGAAGGTGCGCCATGCCGTTTTGTAGGTGACGGCTGTCTCACGCTGAATCCGCTTTGCGGACATAGCGCAACGCGTGGAACCCATTAGGTACATGACGTAGAACCAAGTCTTGAGTGAAGTAGTGCTCTTCGCAAAAACGGTCCCACTGAGCGGGTATATATGATTCCCACAGTGGTCGCAGGCGTACGCTGTGCGGCCAGTTACACGGTGATGCTTGCGTTCGATGCTGCACTTCTCGCACTTGGCCACCCCATTCGGCCAGCGCTGCTCTTTGATGTATTCGAGGCAGGCATCATCATTCGCAAATTCGCGGTTAAAATCGGCCACCGAATAGAACCGTTCTATTGCAATGCTAGGTCTGGGCTTCATGTTCGCCTTGCAGAGATATCGAGCGTATTGCCATACTTGTATTTAAGGGATAAATATCGAAAGGTGCCTGAAAACCGCGCGAGAAGAAGACTCGACACCTGCGACCGCAAGTCCGACGGTTCGCGCGCAGATCGAACACCAACTATGGTCGGTTCCGAAATGGTAGCCTCCCTTGCTATAAGCAGCGCCAGCCCCAGCCCAGAGCCTGAAAGTTATTTAGCCTTACATAGCTCCAAGAGGCGCGGGACACTATGAATCTCGATCACTTCCCTTCGAAGTCTTACGAGCCCCTGATCCTCCCAGTTGGTGAGTAGACGGCACACAGAGAACGAGGTCATCGCCGTCATCTGGGCCAGCGCCTCCTGCGAGACGTTGATTTCGACATGGCTGTTCACTTTCTGACCTATTTGATCAAGTAAACGAACCAGACCATGAGCCAGACGTGGCGAAACCGTTTCAGTGGAAACTTCACAAAATCGGCGTTCAAGCTCTTGCAGTCGCTGTTCAAGGATGCTCTTTGCGTTGGATCGAAGGACTGGGAAACGTTCTATAACTGCCTCGAAGGTCGCTGAGTCCCAGGCAAGCACCTTGCAATCCTGGATTGCTTGTGCCGTCGAGGACTGCCTGCTCCCCGGCACCAAAGCAAGCTCGGAAATTACTTCGCCAGGGATGCACAGCCGAAGAATGACTTCCGTGCCGCGTTCACTGAACTGCGTTGTCTTCACACGACCTTCAGTCAGCAAGAAAACTTGCTCAATTTGATCTCCCGCGAAATACATCACTTGGCTGCACGGGAAGTCCATAGGGCGTGCTCTGGATAAAATATGTGTGCAAACAGAACTGGGAAGACCCGCAAATAGCTCGGATCTTGTCAGCAATGAATTCTTCTCTCCTGCCTCGGCCATGATAGGTCTCCAAGCGCTGACTGGAATATCTCCGATGGAGCTCCAGTCGGCGCGGCTCGAATGTTTTAAGTTAGTGGTTTGTTAGGGAAGAACGGCTTGACATCGCCAATCCACAATGTTTGACGAGGCCGAAAGCCGCCGGTTTGTACAGATTTAGTCGAACTTCAGGAGCGGGAGGGTATTGGAGGTGCGCGTCCGAGGAGAGACCCTAAGATCAGACTGCAGAATGACGCAGAGTTCGCTCGTGGAATAGTGCCCCTCGCGGGGCTAGCATGTAACAGGTACTCCGACCCAGAGAAATCTCCGACAGGCAATCGGCGGGGGGTTGTCGCGACCGTGTCCACCTGCGGAGACAACCTACCATTCAGAGTCTTCCCAGACCCGCTAAAGGCTCTTGGAAATGAGGATGGATCAGCTAATGAAAAGGCCCCGTGGCCGTCGTTTACAAGGACCGCAAGGGGCTCTTCTCTCCAGGCTGAACTGACAATGACGTCTGGAAAGTCGTCGCCGTTCACATCGCGCGTGGCGATTCGCAGCCCTCCCGAGGGCCCGACCAAATGGATGGATTGCTGGCCAGCTGCGCTGAGCTGGAATTGAACCCTGTAAATTGTACCTGAGGAGTTATTGGATACCGGCTGAACACTTGCGAGATCTGGACGAAGGTCTCCGTCAAAATCGTCAATTGCAAAGGGTACCCCAGACCCTGAGGCAGGCAAACCTACATTACTTGCTTGTGCTGGTAGGCCGGCAAAGAAGGATCCAACAAGGACGAGCAAACAAACCCGCAGAGCCTCGGGTAGTGGGATGGCCCACTTAGCCAGTTT
>Ga0207120_1054_pt1 | contig 27512 bp, 21 predicted proteins | sample Alteio_BWMinHeat_40_FD_153509 | JGI IMG/M metagenome (GOLD analysis project Ga0207120, IMG submission 153509) | Enriched cells from forest soil in Barre Woods Harvard Forest LTER site, Petersham, Massachusetts, United States -... | ecosystem: Environmental > Terrestrial > Soil > Temperate forest >...
AGGGTGACTGGTACGGAAGCGCCGGGAAAGCCGGTCAAGTTCAGCCATTGGGAAAACCGCATAGTGTCGCGGTATCCCGTGCCGGGGAGATAATTTCCCTGGCCGTGACGAAACGCGGGACTCGTGGAAACGGGCGAGAGCAGAATGGGCGTGTCTTGCATTTGGCGCAGAATATCGGCGCGGAGAAGATCCCGATCCGCGCAGGCCTTCGTGAATTGATCGAGTGTGATCGAATCTCCAGAGGTTGCGTAAGCGAGATACTCGCGCAACATCGGGCTGATTTGATCTTCGTGGCCGGCGACGCTGTGGCAGATCAAATTGCCGATCACCGGGCCAAAGAAAAACCACCAAAGATCAAGGGCGCAATCGAGTCCATCCAGCCGGAAGGGTTCGACGGTGAAGCCGCGCTCGCCGAGCGATTTTGCGGCTCGCTCAACAGCGGCGCGCGTCTCCGCAGTTGCCACACCAAGCGCGTCGCTCTCCAGAATTCCGATGCGCATGCCGCGCAACTCGGCCTCACGGTACGCGCGCAATGGAACCGGGGCGGAGAGCGCATCGCCTGCGTCCGGTCCGGCCATCACTTCGAAGAGCGAACGCACATCGGCGACGGTGCGGGCCATGGGGCCGACAACGCCGATCCAGGAAAAAGCCCCGGCGCCGGGCGGAAAGTGTCCCGTGGCAGGAATGCGGCCGGGCGTGGGCTTCAATCCGCAGATTCCACAAAAATGCGCGGGCACGCGAACGGAGCCGCCGCCGTCGCTGCCAACTCCGCCCGCCGAGCATCCTGCGGCAATCGCTGCCGCTTCACCGCCGCTGGAGCCGCCCGCGGAGTGCGTCAAGTTCCACGGGTTGCTTGTTTTTCCGGTGAGCAAGTTGTCGGTTTCGTAGGCCATTAAAAATTCGGGAGTGTTGGTATTTCCGAGGAGGATGGCGCCCGCGGCTTTCAATCGAGAGACAAGCGGAGCGTCCTGATTGGCGACATAGTCTTTGCGGAGAAGGGAACCGGCATGGCAGGGCCAGCCAGCGACGTCAATGCAACTCTTGATTGTGAGTGGCACACCATGGAGAGGCCCGAGTTGCGCGCCGCGCGAAACCAAACTTTCCGCCGCGCGCGCCTGCTGGCGGGCGCCCTCGGCATCTAGATGGCCAAACGCATTCAGTTTCGGCTGCAGCGCCTCAATGCGCTTAAGATGGCTATCGACGATTTCGACGGGAGAGACATTCTTGGATCGAATTTCCTGTGCGAATCTTGCCAAAGTGCAGTAGGGGAAGAGGCTCATGGTTTGATGCGCGAGAGTAAACGTAGATGCGGTGCAGGTCAAGCACCCGGCGAAATGCGCAACTCGGCGAGCATAAAAACGGTTGACGATGCAGAGGGCAGCCGGGAGAATTCCAATTGCGCCTGGATGGGTCGTGCATGGAATTCGGGCATCCCGCGCGGACAGGAAGAAACTTTTTCATGCGTTCAACTCAGCGGCGTGCCGTGGGCGGGATTTTCGCTTGTTCACTTTTGATTTGCTGTGCGGCGATATTGGTGCGTTCCAGTGCGCCTTCCGCACAGGAGAAGACTGCATCCGCAAAGAAGTCCGGTTCGCCGGGTGGCGGAATTTCCGACGCCTATCGTTTTAATACGCTAGGTGTTGCCTATATGAACCAGCAGCGCCCCGCGGACGCGCAGAAATATTTTGAAAAAGCTCTCGAGGCCGACCCGAAGTTTGCAGTGGCCCGGTTGAATCTGGGTGTGTCTCTGCTCGCCCAGCAGAAGCTGGAGCCCGCGCGTGCCGCACTCGAAGCCGCAACGCAGCAGCTTCCGAAGGATGCTTACGCCTGGTACAACCTCGGGCTTGCTTACAAAGACCTCGGGGAGACGGAGAAGGGCATCGCCGCATTTCAGAACGTCACGCAGATCGCGCCCAACGAACCGGACGCCTATTATTTTGTCGGCTATCTAAACGCTCAGCTGCAGAAGTATGACGAAGCGATCGAGGCGTTTCAGAAGGGGCTGGCCCTTTCTCCGTATCACGCTTCGTCGGAGTTCGGCCTGGCGCGCGCGCTACAGAGAAAGGGAGATTCTGCTGCCGCGCGCGAACACCTGGCGCGTTTCCAGAAAATCACGACGGAGCATCTCGGAACGCCGTTTGGCGCGGGCTATGGCGATCAAGGACGTTACTCAGTCGCGGAGTTGCCGCTGAACTCGGTCGTGAATGTGCCGGCGGCGATTCCGGTACGATTTACGGCGGAGGGGAATGCGTTTGTGTCGAAGAGTGCCGGGGGAAGCCGCGCCGAGATTGGACCGAGCACCGGCGCGTGCTTCTTCGACTACGACGGCGATGGCAAGCCCGATCTTTTCCTGGTGAGTGGAGCGGCGGCCGGCGTGAGCCGATTGCTGCACAATTTGGGCGATGGAAGATTTGAAGATGTAACGAAGGATGCAGGCATCCACCTTGGCGGGAGCGGCTTCGGATGCGCGGCCGGCGATTTCGACAATGATGGCCATACAGATCTTGCGGTTTGTTTGAGTGATGGCGTCCGGTTGCTTCACAACAAGGGTGATGGCAAGTTCGATGATGTGACCCAAGCGGTGGGAATCCGGAGGGAAAAAGGCTGCGTGGGCCTGACGTTCGTGGATTACGACCACGATGGCGACCTGGATCTGTATATCACAACGGTGCCCGATTCAGCTGCGCCGGGCGCGCCGCCGCACAATGTTCTTTGGCGCAACAATGGGAATAGCACATTCACGGACGTGTCCGCGGAGACGGCGCTCGGTTTTGCAGCCACGGGCGCTGGCGTTGTCACCACCGATTTTAACAACGACCGCGCGATTGACTTCGTCACCGCGGGCGGGCAGGCGGGAGCTTCCATCTATCTCAATCCCCGCGAAGGGAAATTCACGCCGCTCGGCGGCATCGATTTTAACAAGGAGAAGTTGCCGCCGGCAGTGGGCGTGGTGGCGTTTGATTTTGATAAGGACGGCTGGATGGATCTAGCGTTCACGCACGCGGGCGCGCCGGGTATAAGCCTGTGGCGGAATGTGGAAGGGAAGCGGCTGGAGCGCGTTCCGCTGCCCGATTTCGGCTGGCAGAGCGGCTGGGGAATTGCAACGCTCGATTACGACAATGACGGCTGGCTGGACGTAGTGGCGGCCGGAGAATCAAGCGGCGGCGGGGAATTGCGACTGCTGAGAAATTTGGGAAGCAAGGGATGGGCAGACGTCACGAAAGAAGTGCGGCTGGATGCAGTGAAATTGAAACAGCCGCGCGCAATTGCTGTTGCCGATATCGATGGAAATGGAGATGCAGACCTGGTTGTGACGCAACTCGGCGGCGCGCCGGTTGTTCTGCGAAATGAGGGCGGCAATCAGCACAACTGGACGAGCATCGACCTCAAGGCGCTTAATGACAACAAGAGCGGGATCGGGACGAAGGTGGAACTCTACGCGGGCACGCTGTATCAAAAGTGGGAAGTGGCCGGTGCGTCGGGCTATCTGGGGCAGAACGCGGCGCCGATTCTTGCCGGGCTCGGCTCGGAGCGTAACGCCGAAGTTGTTCGGCTGCTGTGGCCGACGGGCGTGCCACAGGACGAAATAAATCTTGCCGCGAAGAAAGTGCATAACATTTCCGAACTTGATCGGCGCGGGAGCTCTTGCCCCGTTTTGTTTTCTTGGAATGGCCACGAGTATGAGTTCATCGCGGACATGATCGGGCCCGGCGTGGTCGGCCACTGGGTTGCGCCTGGAGAGAGAGACGTTCCCGATCCAGACGAGTACCTGAAGGTGCCTGGGCGCAGCGTGAAGGCCCGGAACGGCCTGCTCAGCTTCCGCTTCATGGAGCCGATGGAAGAAACCGTGTATCTCGACCAGGTACGGCTGGTGGCCATCGATCATCCGGCGGCCTACGAAGTTTTTCCGAATGAGCGATTTGTCAGCGCGCCGCCTTTTCCGGAGTTCCGCGTGATCGCAAGCCGGGACGCCCATGCGCCCATCGGCGCGTGGGACGACCGCGGAAATGACGTGCTGCCGCTGATCTCCAGGCGCGACCGCAAGTACGTCACGAGTTTCGAGGAGTTGCCGTTCATGGGATTCGCGAAGCTGCACTGGATCGAGCTCGACCTCGGCGAATGGGATGCGCAAAAACCGTTGCGATTGATCATCGACGGCTACACGGATTACTTCACGGCGACTTCTATGTACGCGGCGGATCAAGCGGGAATCAAAGTGATTCCGCCGTATGTGGAAGCCCTCGATGCGCAAGGCAAGTGGGTGCGCGTCGTGGAAGATATGGGTTTTCCGGCAGGGCTCGAACGGACCATGGTTGCGGACTTGACCGGCAAGCTTTCCGCGGGAACGCGGCGGATTCGCATCATCAACAATCTGAAAATTTATTGGGATGCGATTCGAATTGACCAGACACCGGACGCACAGGATGTGCGCGTGGCGCAAGTGCCTCTCGCAAAGGCGGCGTTGGATTTTGTCGGCTATCCGCGCGAGATCCGGCTGAAGCCGGCGAGCGACACGATCTATTCGTATTCGCATCGGAGCATGACCGGTCCCTATGCGCGCGCCGCGGGGAATTACACGCGCTACGGCGATGTGTTCGATTTGCTGAGCGCCTCCGACGATCGCTTTGTAGTTTTTGGCTCCGGCGAGGGACTCAAGCTTGATTTTGATCCGAAGAAGCTTCCCGCGCTGCCGGCTGGATGGGTTCGCGATTATTTCTTTTACGCCGACGGCTTCGAAAAGGATCTCGATTTTTACGCGGCGCACGCGTTTACCGTCGAGCCGCTACCGCGGCATTCGCTCCTGCCGTATCCGTATCCCGAAGGTAAAGATTATCCGGCCGATGCGGAACATCTGGGCTATCAGTTGGAGTACAACACGAGGTCGCGTTCAGAACGCATGCCGCCGAGCCTGCGCTACCAGTATTCTTCGCCGCATTGAGGCGGCGCATTCAGTCCCAAAGCATCGGTACCCACACGCGTTATTTGCGATTGCCTCGCAGAGCAGCAACTCGTAGTTCCCATTTGCAAATGTTTGTGGGGACGCACGTTGCAAAGCACCAGCTTTCGGGGTCCACATTCGAAAATTTAGGAAACGTGAAATTTGGAGATATCCGGGGTCCGGAGGTAGGATGCTTGGCGAGGAGATACACGTGTCCACCCCGCAAAGAAAGCTTTGGCATATCGTTATTGTACTGGCTGTTTGCATAGTAACGGCGGTACCGTCCGGCGCCGATGAAGCTGCTTCGTGGCTAGTCGATAGCCAGACATTCTTGCGGCGAAATCTGACTCCCGCAGGTCCACCTGCGAGCGCTTCCGCCGCGGCGGTGGAAAAACTGCTCGGCCAGATGACGCTCAAGGAAAAAATTGGCCAGATGACGCAGCTGGAAATCGGCATGGTCAGTGATGGAAAGGATCAGTCCCTTCGAATCAATGCTGAGAAATTGCACAAAGCCGTGGGCGAATACGGTGTGGGTTCCATCATCAACGTGAATGACGAGGCTTTCTCCGCAGAGAAGTGGCACGAGATTATCCGCGCGATCCAGGAAGAGGCGAAGAAATCCCGGTTGCAGATCCCCGTGCTCTACGGCATCGATTCCATCCACGGGCCGAATTACATCATTGGGAGCACTCTTTTTCCCCAGCCGCTCGCGATGGCCGCGACGTGGAACCCGGAGCTGATGCTGCGCGGCAGCCAGATCTCCGCCGCCGAAACGCGCAAGGCCGGAATTCCATGGTCCTTTTCACCCGTGCTCGACGCCGGGCGCCAGCCGCTGTGGCCGCGCTTGTGGGAGACCTTCGGGGAGGATACTTATCTCGCGACGGTGATGGGTGTGGCCACCGTTCGCGGTTATGAAGGAAACGATCTTTCGAGCCCCAGCAGCGTTTCTGCTTCGCTGAAACATTATGTGGGGTACAGCTACCCCACCACCGGCGGTGACCGCAGCCCCGCGCTCATCCCGGAAAATACCTTGCGCGAATACTTTCTGCCGACGTTTGCCGCCGCTTTGAAAGCGGGGGCCCACACCGTGATGGTTAATTCGAGCGAAGTGAACGGAACCCCCGGCCACGCCAACGGCTTTTTGCTCAAAGACGTTTTGCGAGGCGAACTCGGCCTGCAGGGATTCGTTGTTTCCGACTGGGCGGACATTAAGAAACTTGTTGACGTGCATCACATCGCGGCAAATGAGAAGGAAGCCACGCGCATCGCCGTGCTTGCGGGGATCGACATGAGCATGGTGCCCAGCGATTACAGCTTCAGCGACCTCCTGCTCGAGCTGGTGCAAGACGGGAAAGTGCCCACGAGCCGCATCGATGAAGCGGTGCGGAGGATTCTCACGGTGAAGTACCAGCTCGGGCTTTTCGACGATTCGCTGCGCGGGATCGATTCGAAGACGATAATCGGCTCACCGGAATCACGCCAGGTCAGCCTGGAAGCCGCGCGCGAGTCCATCACTCTTCTGAAAAACGAAAATCACGCGCTGCCACTTGCCAAGACAGCGCACGTTCTCGTGACCGGCCCGGACGCCGATTCCCTGATTTCGCTGAATAACGGCTGGAGCTATACGTGGCAGGGTGACCGGGCGAGCATCTATCCCAAGGATCGCCCGACGATCCTCAAAGCCATTCAGGAAAAAATCGGCGCCGCCAACGTGACCTATGTTCCCGGCGCCACCTATAACAAGGAGGTTGACATCGCCAAGGCCGCGGATGCGGCGTCAAAAGCGGATGCCGTCGTGATTTGCCTCGGAGAATCGGCATACGCGGAAACGCCGGGCAACATCGCTGATCTCACGCTACCCGACGCGCAGCTCTACCTCGCCTTGAAAATCATGGAAACCAAAAAGCCCGTGATTCTGTTGCTCACCGAGGGGCGCCCGCGCATCATCAGCCGCATTGCGGATCCTGCACAGGCCATCGTGATGGCTTACAACCCCAGCAATGAGGGCGGGCAGGCCATCGCCGACATTCTTTTCGGTGACGTGAATCCTAGCGGCAAGCTGCCCATTACGTATCCCCGCTCGACAAACCGCCTCTTCACCTACGACCACAAAGTGCTCGAAGGGGAAGATTCTGGCGACAGGAAAATTCTGGGCACGCCGCAATTCGAATTTGGATCGGGGTTGAGCTACACGAGTTTCTCTTACACCGATTTGCGCGTTGCTCCGGCCGCGCCTTCAGGAAGCGAGACGGTGCGCGTGGATGTGACGGTGAAGAACAGCGGCGCCCGCTCCGGCAAGGAAGTCGTTCAACTGTACTTGAACGAACGCTTTGCAAGCATGACGCCACCTTTGAAGCGGCTCAAGCGATTTGCGAAGGTCTTGCTCCAGCCCGGCGAGAGCCGCCAAGTCTCTTTCGAATTGACTTCCGACGACTTGTCCTTCATCGGCGCAGACAATAAGCGCGCCATCGAGCCCGGCATCTTCGACGTGAGAATCGGCGGACTCCGACAGACTTTCGAATGGAAGTGAGGGCGACAAATCCCCGATGAGTCGCCAGGTGTCATGAGCTAAGGTTTGCGGGATTCCTGAAACGCTTCCGGCGGATCGCGGTAGCACTGCTTCCAGAAGTTTTCGGGAGAAAGTGTCCCGGCGGCAAACTGTTTCAAGGTCGCGAGCGTGGTTCCCACGATGCCGCCGTCCGCTGAATCGAAGATTACAACGACGCCTTCAACTGCCGGAGCAGATGCGGTGCTGTCCGCTGCGTATTTCTGAAAAAGGGAGCTAGCGAAGGCGAGTCTTGCGCGCGCACCCGTTTCCTTGGGGTCCTGCGAGACAGGCTGCACGGTAAAAATTTTCACTGCCTTTCCTTTCAGTTGCTCCCAATCTCCGGGGAAAGGACTAGTTTCTTCGCGCAGCATTCGGAACGCTGCTGCTTTTTCCACCGTGGCCGCAGCCACCTGCGAATTGAGCCGCGCGGCGATGAATTCAGACAACTCGAGATTGCTTCTCCGGATATACCCGCGAGAAGGGCCGGAGATCTGCACGTGAATCCACTCGCCCTCGGCGGCGATGAATTCGAACTCATCTTCGGCGGCAGCATTAAACAGCACGCGTGCTCCCTCCGCAGGCTTCGCGAGCACCGGCGCGCCCGCGTTTTTCACGACCACCAGGTTCAGCGGATGCGCTTGGTTCTTCTGGATTTCCTGCAAACTCTGAAGCTCCGCGTTCAATTCCCTCATGTGTTTTTCTTCGGCTTCACGACTGGACCGCAGCGAGCCCAGTTCGTCGGCCGGGGTTCCGGATTTTGTCGCAGGATTCGCCGTCGTCGGAATTTGCGCACCGGGGACGCCCCCAAGATCGAGCTTCGGTTTCGGAGCAGAGATCGTTGAATTCGAAAGCGCGCGCGCCATGGAAGACGCCGGCTTGCCGCCAAATTTTTCTTCCAACCGGTCCAAGAGATCAAGCTCCAGGCGCCCGTTGGACGGCAGCACCTGATAACCGGATTTCGCGGGATCTTTGTCCGCGTACCACGCCGTAATCTTGGCGGTGACGCGCACGATTGTGCCGCCTGTTCCCGGCAGCACGTCAATCGAGAATTGATAAAACGCCCGCTCGTATTGATTGAGCGGCTTGTCTCCGGTCGCGACGAAGCCGTCCACAATCGGGAGTTTTTGGCCGGAATACGCCTGCAGGTCCTTCAGCGCGACTTCGACTTCTTCCGCGGACTTCGAAAATGAGCGAGCGTAAGGCACGGCTTGAGGGAAAACCGCTGTCGTTAACAGAATGCTGAGGACTCCACCGAGCCCTCCCATTCGAATGATTGCAGCGAAGAATTTCCGTCCGGGTCTTTTCACGGAAGAGTTTCCAATTGATCCGCGGGCATCCAACCGCGCTGGCCGTCCGGTGTTTCCACTCCGTACCAGTGGGGCGTGACGATAACGATGACCACTTCCGTATACGCCGAGAGGGTTTTCACCTTGGCCGCCGCGCGGAAGGGAGCGGCCTTCAAATCCGCGCCCGGCGCCTTCACGCGGCGCTCCACTTCATGCCGCAAGGAACTGATGCGCTGTTCCAGGTCTTGCACGGAAGATTGCGCTGCGGCCAGACGCGTGGTTTCGTCTTCCCGCTGGCGGATCACCGTTTGCCGCACGAGTTCCGCACTCTCAAGCCGCCGCTTTGCGTCGGCGGCCTCCTGTGCGGCAAATTGGATGGCCTGGAGGTGATCCTGGAACACTTTGTATTCGCTCGACTCCACCGTGAGATCCGACGGATGCAATCTCCGCCGTGTGGACTCCACATAGATGGCGTCGATCCGTAAGCGAAATCGCCCGGGGCTGGCGCTGCTGAGAACATAGCGCACGGCAATCGTGCCTTGATCCGCGCTATCCAGGAAGTGCCGGGGAGCAATGGCATCCTTGCGTATCTTGTAGAAAACCCGCCCCGGTCCCTGCCAGGGTTCGAAGAGCGGTGTCGACTCAGCCACCGTCGCCCCAGTCAAAATCGGCTGTTTGTCGAAGATGTATGTTCCGTGGATGATCTGATCCTCCAGAACTTCATTGAGCGCTTGAATAACCTCAGCGGAAGAGCCTGAAAATTCAGCAGAGAAACCGGGACTTGGCTTTTGATCGTGGGCTGGGCGGTTGGCACGGGAGGAGACTGCCGCTACGCATGTAAATAGAAGATAACAAACGAAAATCCGCCAATGTACGTCGTTGCGGTTCCCGCTCAGCAACCTAATCCCAGTCCGTCTCAAACCTGCCCCCTTGGAATCTGGAGATTCTTCTCTGACTTTGCGGCGGAGCAAGCTTTGTTGCTGCGCCGCTCTGCGAGAGTAGCACTTTTTCTTACTTCTATCTGAACATGGTTGTCAAATCCAACGTCTCACACGCTCTTCACATTTCACGGAGTAATTCCGAAGAAGGAATTCAGATATTTCCGCCCCGGCCACCCCGGAAGTTCTGGAATTGATTCCTCGTGCAAGAATGACAAGAAAGTCTCTACTTTAGATAGGGAGTTTGCCCCGGAGCAATTAATTTGAGAAATTGTTGGCATAAGAAAAAGAAAACTCTTGCATTCGAATTTTTGACGGAGTAGCATTCGGCCCGGTTCAGGGATTTGAGGATTTGGCGCTCTTTTCTTGACGGAGAAAAGGGAGCGGTTCTCAATGGGCGTGCTGTTCAAAGCCTCTTTTCGGTTTTGGGACGACACTTGATTATCCGGTGCCGTTGCCAGGGTAGGTCTGCCCGCGCCTTTTCCCTTTCGCGAAGTTCGAGTATTTTGCTGTCTGGCTGCTTCTCTTCGTCCAGCAGAGGAGGCGGTATGTCCTTTTGTGGTCAACGTGCGGTGAAGAAAAGGGTGTCCGGGGTGGCATCCTGCATGTTGTTTGGTTTTCTCCTGGTCGTTTTTCTTTTCGCGGATAGCCCTTCCGCTTCCGCTCTCCCCGCCCCTTCTATCAAAGTGAACGCGCTTCCTGCCTTCGCGCGGAAGTACGGGATGCCTTGCTCTTCCTGTCACGAGGCTTGGCCGAAACTCAGCCCCTTCGGACAGGCCTTCAAAGACAACGGCTACCAGATGGGGAACGACCGTGACGCCCCCATTTTCCAGCAGCCGGCGTACTGGCCTGTGACCTTCCGCATGACCACGTTTTGGCACCGCGAAAGCCAGAACCGCACGCAGGTGGATGATCCCGCCAACCCCCCGCTTGGGCAAACGGAGGGGAAAATCACCACTCATGGATTTGACTGGAGCGGCTTGGATTTCCATACCGCTGGCACGCTGGCAAAGAATTATTCATTTTACGTGCTGCCAGCTTCGGACAACACCGCCTCCTTCCACTTCGAGGCTGTATGGGCCCGCGTGGACAATATTTTGGGATCCAGTTGGTTGAACATCAAACTCGGCAAGTTTGAACTGGACAATCTATTGTCCGAGAAGCGCATCCTGACGCTGACAAACGTCGCGGGCACCTATGCGAACTATCACTTCCAGCCCTTGGTTTCACCGGGGAATCTGGCTGGTCCGGGAGCCGTCACAGAGGGCCTGTACACGTTCGGACTTGGCGACAACCAGGTTGGACTAGAGTGGATGGGGCATTCGAAAGATGACCGCACCCGCGTCTCGGCTGCGGTACTCAGCTCGAAAGATGGGCAACCGGGTCCAGTCACGGGCCGCGGCTACAATGGATTTTTTGCCGCTAGCCGCGCATTTCAGCTTGGGCGCCTGGGCCTGCAGCGAATAGGAGCGTTTGCCTACATCGGTCAGGCCCCGACGTTTTTTCAGTTCACGCAAGCTCAAGTGGGGGTTGGCGGAACCGGCATAGGAAACAAAGGTTTCTACCGCGATGGCCTGATCGGCATGTGGTACTTCAACAAGCTCGATGTGACCACCATGTTCTTCCATGGTTGGGACAGTGCTTTCCTGGGTTCGAATACCCCGGCTAATCAGCCGCTTCCCATCGGTGCGAGGGCGCCGACCTGGAACGGCGGCCTCTTTGAAACTCACTACAACCTAAACCCGCAACTCATACTGATCAACCGGTACGAACTGATCCGCATGTCGCGCCAGGTTTTCGCCACCAACCCCGAGAACTTTGGCAACGAAGACGTGCTGACGTTCGGCTTGCGGTACTACCCCTTCATTTCCAGCCGCGCCGGCTTTGCCTACCACAGCGAATACGCCATCTTGCGGCAGCGAGGCGCTTCGCCCATTAACGGACTGAATTTAACCACCAGCAGCGTTCTGCTGGGTTTTGACTTCGCGTTCTAAGGGTGAAAACGATGAGCCTGATGAAAATTACGAAGTCACGAATGCTCGGTATCGTCATCTTTGCAACTTTCGCTTTCCCGCTGGCCGCATCGGCGCAGCAGGGAGAATCCCACATCGGCAAATATACTGGACACGTGGGCACCGGAAGACAGCTCTACTTTCGGTACTGCTGGGGTTGCCATGGCTTCCGCGGCGACGGCAACGGTGAAAATGGGCCATACCTCAATATTTTGCCGCGGAATTTCGTCGCGGCGACCTACAAGTGCCGATCCACGCCTACAGGCACTCTTCCAACGGACCAGGATCTCGTCGACTCTCTCGTCCGTGGCTTGAACAATTCCAACATGCCGTCGTGGATCACCCTGACGGACCAGAACCGCGCGGATCTCGTCGCTTTCATCAAAACCTTCTCGCCGCGATGGAAGACCGACAAGCCCGGCGATGTCATCAATGTCCCCGCCGAGCCCGCGCTCACCGTGGACAGCATCAAGCACGGGAAAGAACTCTTCACCAAGCTGGAATGCTGGAAGTGCCATGGCGCCGAAGGCCGCGGCGATGGTCCCTCCGCTTCCACGCTTACGGACAGCAACGATCAACCGATTCGGCCGTACAATTTTGCTGCCGGCTCCCGCTTCAAGTGCGGCACGTCCAACCATGATCTCTATAAGATTTTCATGACCGGCCTCGACGGCACGCCGATGCCTTCGTTTGCCGACGTCATCAAACCGGAAGACGCTTGGGACCTGGTGCATTACTTGCGCACTTTGCAGGTCACCCACAAGAGTCCGGAACTCGCTCTTTGGATGAGTACCAAAGAGGGAGCTGAAATCGTCAACGCGCAGAGAATTACCGGGACCCCGACCGGTTCCGGCATCAAGCAATAGCTTTGTTGTGGGGGAAACTCGATTTCGGTGGGGCGAGGGGATGCGAACAAAGGCTATCTTTTTGTCCGCATGCATCATCAAAACGGAAGGCGCTTGGGACCTCGTGCATTACAAGCGCAGGCTGCAGGTAACGCACAAGAGTCCGGAGCTCCCGCTTTGGCTGACTTCCAAAGATGGCGCTGAAATCGTCAACGCACGGAGAATCACCGGGATCCCGCCCGGTTCCGGCATCAAGCAGTAGTCTCGCGAAAAACGAAATTCAGGAGGAACAAGGGAATGCGAACAAAGCATCTCTTTTTGGCAGGAGTGGCCATTCTTGCAGCAGTCGCGACGACCTCCGCCGTACCGGGTGGCGGCACCGTGACTGGCAAAGTGACCTACGAGGGAACACCGGCGAAGCAGAAGCCCATCGACATGTCCAAGGAGCCCAGCTGCGCCAAGCTATACGCAACGCCGCCCACGACCGAAACGGTGGTAACAGGTCCGAACAACGCTCTGGAAAATGTAGTGGTGTACATCTCGGCGGGAGCGGCCGATGAGCCGCCGCCGTCGCAATCCGCGGTATTAACACAAAAAGGCTGCCGCTATTTGCCGCATGTCCTTGCGTTTCAAGTGAACCAGCCACTCGAGATTTTGAACGAAGACCAAACCTCGCATAACATCCACCCGCTCGCCAAGATCAACCGCGAGTGGAACAAATCGCAGCCCCCGGGAACGCCTCCCATTGTCGACAAGTACGACAAGATGGAATTCATCCCCGTGAAGTGTAACGTTCATCCATGGATGCACGGCACTTTCGCGGTGTTGAAGAACTCGCACTATGCCATTTCCGCGGAAGATGGTGGCTTCAAGCTTCCCAATTTGCCCGCGGGCAAGTACACAGTTACCGCTTACCACGAGTCCTACGGCGAGCAGACGCAGGAAGTGACGCTCACCGGTAGTGAAACGAAAAGCGTAAACTTCGTCTTCAAAGCCAGGCCCTACTGAGCCTATTTCGCGACGACAGGCATGAGTCCCGCCAGGATACGTTTGCTGGCAAATCGAACGAATAAAGTCCAGCGAACTCGAAGTCAAAGTGAGGTGTCATGGGTAAGCTGTTTGCAGTAGTTCTGGTGGTTATTGCATTAGCATCCGCCTATCCGATTGCGACGCGCATGTACGTTATGCCGGAAGACATCTCCACGCACGGGCATGCCATCGATGACCAGTTGTCGGACACGATGAAGGAAGCGGGATTCTCCTTCCTCGGCGCCCAGCTGGTTCTGGCTTTTTTTGTCTTTAAGTTTGCCCAGCGCAAGGAGGGAGCAAAGCTGACACACCTTCCCGGCGGCGCCAAGCTGGTGGTGACCGTCGCTTTCATCATCGTCGGAGCGGAAGTTTTTGCGCTTGGAGTATTGGGGCAGAAAGCCTGGGCCAATGTCTATTTCACGCCACCTAGGCCGGATGCTCTGCAGATCCAGGCACAGGCCGGCCAGTTCGCTTTTTATTTCCGCTATGCCGGTGTCGACGGGAAATTCGGCGCTATCCATCCGGACAAGATCGACGAAGGAAATCAGAACTTTTTCGGGCTCGATCCGGCCAATGATATCGAGTCACGCGACGACATCGTTTCCGGCGAGCTGGCCATACCCGTAAATCGTGAAATCCATCTTCTGATGCATGCCAAGGATGTGGGCCATTCCTTCTACGTGCGGGAACTCCGCATTCAGCAGGATTTTGTGCCGGGGCTTGATCTCTCGGTGCATTTCACGGCCACCAAAATCGGAAGGTATGAAATTGTTTGCACCCAGCTTTGCGGCCTGGGCCACTACAACATGAAAGCGTATCTGAACGTGATGGCCCAGGACGATTTCGAAAAGTGGATGAAACAGAAGGCGTCAGAGCTCTGAACTCGTAATCCCAACCCGCGGTCCGGCGTGCGATTCTTCGCACGCCGGTTTGCGGCTTTCTCTGAGCGAGGAGAAGAGATGGAAGAAACGTCAGCCCAGCAGGCACACGTTCATGCACCGCCGGAGGGATTTCTCCGGAAGTACGTCTTCAGCCTCGATCACAAAGTCATCGGGAAGCAGTACTATGCCCTTGGTCTCCTGGCCGTTTGCATGGGCATGGTGCTTTCCTGGCTAATGCGTTTCCATCTCGTTTGGCCAACGACGCGAATCCCCGGCCTGGAGCTGCTTTCGAAAGCCGGCGCTCCGGGCGGCATCATCACGCCGGAATACTACCTCTCGCTTCTCACCATGCATGGCACGCTGATGGTTTTCTTCGTGCTCACCAACGCTCCCTTCGCCGCTTTCGGGAATTACTTTCTCCCGATCCAGATTGGCGCGGAAGATATGGCTTTCCCGCGCTTCAATATGATGTCGTTCTGGACGACGCTCGTCGCGTTTCTGGTGCTGATCCTTGCGTTCGTCATTCCCGACGGTCCGCCGATCTCTGGCTGGACCTCGTATGCTCCTTTGAGTGCGGTCGGCAAGGATGCCGGGCCTGGTATGGGCTGGGGCATGAACCTTTGGGCGATTTCGATCGCCATTTTTTGCATTGGGTCTCTGCTTGGAGCGCTCAACTTCATCGCCACGACCCTCGACCTGCGCGCCAAGGGCATGACCCTCATGCGCATGCCGATTTGCACCTGGGCCTGGTTCATCACTTCGTGCATCGCACTGCTGGCGTTTGCCGTGCTCCTTCCTGCTTGCATACTCTTGATTCTGGATCGCATGGCTGGGACCAGCTTCTTCATTCCCTCTGGTCTGGTGATAAGTGATCGCTTGCAGCCGCACTCGGGAGGTTCGCCGCTTCTCTGGCAGCACCTGTTCTGGTTCTTCGGACATCCTGAGGTGTACATTGCGATTTTGCCCTCGATGGGCATCGTTTCGCACATTCTGATTAACAGCATGCGCAAACCGCTCTTGAGTGCTCGCGTCATCATCTACTCGATGATGTCCATCGGCTTCTTGAGCTGGATGGTATGGGGACACCACATGTTTGTGAGTGGCATGAATCCATTCTCATCGCTGCTCTTTTCGTTCCCAACGCTCACCATCACGATTCCGGCGACGATCATGACCCTGATTTGGCTCGGCAGCCTCTATGGCGCGAACATTCGAATCAATTCGGCATCGCTCTTTGCGCTCGGGTTCATCTCTATGTTCGTCAGCGGCGGCGTTAGCGGCTTTTTCCTGGCGCAGCCTTCCATCGACATCGTGTTGCACGCCACGTATTTCGTGGTCGGCCATTTCCACATGGTGATGGGCGTCGCGTCCATTTTCGGTGTCTTTGCCGGCACGTACTTCTGGTTCGGCAAGATGACCGGCCGCATGATGAACGAGACTCTCGGCCAGCTACATTTCTGGCTCACCTTCATCGGCACCTACTGCATTTTCATGCCGTTCCATTACCTCGGATTGGTGGGCAACATCCGGCGTTATTCGGCGTTCGTGAATGATTTCACGGGACCGCTGATGCCGCTGCACAAGTTCATTACTATCGCCGCTCTCGGCACTGGCGCCGCGCAGCTCATCTTCATTTTCAACCTGATTTACAGCCGTTATAAGGGCGCGCCTGCTCCGGAAAACCCGTGGAGCGGAACCACGCTCGAGTGGAGTATTCCTTCCCCTCCACCCTGGAATAATTTTGGGGGCAAGCATCCCATCGTTTATCACGACCCTTATCAATATGATGTGAAGGGTTCGAAAGGCGACTACATCATGCAGGATTCGCCGGAGCCGTCCGCCGGCTGAACGGATGGAAGGATTTGGGGCGGAGACGACAGAGTTTTCGCTCCTTGTCCTCTAAGAAAAAGAACAGGAAAAAATGTCATCCACAATTTACCAGCCCGTTCGAACGCCGCCCCCCGCGTTGCGAGGCTCGCCGCTTCCCGCAGCCAGAGTTGCCAAAGTACTCTCCGGAGCAGAAGGGGCTTCGCAAAGCGGCATCTGGGTAGGCATCTTTGCGATCACCATGTCGTTCGCGGCTCTCACAAGCGCGCTATTTGTCCGCCAGGGATCCGGGGCGGATTGGACGCACATCGCCCTGCCGTCCGTACTTTACGCGAATACGTTGGCGCTTCTCTTGAGCAGCGCCACTCTGCAAATGGCGAGGCGCGCGATCACTGCCGTTCCGCCCGTTGAACCCCGTGCCGTTCCAGTCGGTTTGGGTTGGCTCATGGCCACCCTCGGGCTCGGATCCGTTTTCGTTGCCGGGCAATTCGAAGCCTGGCGGCAACTCGCGGCGCAGGGCCTTTACCTCGCGACGAATCCCAATAGCTCGTTCTATTATGTCCTGACCGCGATGCACGGATTGCATGTGCTTGCAGGAATCGTCGCGCTTGCTTTGGTGATAGGACGAATTGCCGCGAGCCGCGCCACGTCTCGAAAAAGTACGTTCGAAGCGACCGCGACGTATTGGCATTTCATGGGAATTTTGTGGATCTATCTGCTGCTTGTTTTGCGCACGAAATTGTAGGCGTTTCGAAATGGGAGGGACTGTGAGCGAGTCTGAAATGGCCATGCACGGGCACGGCGGCGCCCTGATGGAAGAATCGCCGTATTCGATTCCTTCGCGCAAGCTGACGATGTGGCTGTTTATTATTTCCGATGCGGTTACGTTCGGGGCCATGTTGTTTGCTTACGGGTATCTTCGCGTCGGCACTCCGGATTGGCAGACTCCGTTCAAGTCCGCGAGCATCATCAATGTGGCGATCATGACCTTCGTTCTGGTCACCAGCAGCTTGACCATGCTCGGCGCGGTGGACGCTTCCAAGGCCGGGGACAAACCCAAAGCTCTCCGTTTCCTCGCCTCCACAATGGTGTTGGGCCTTATTTTCGCGGGGCTGCATATCCGCGAGTGGTTCGGTTTGTTTGATCAAGGGATCAAGCTGAGCTCCGGGCTCTTCGGTCAGGCATTCTTCAGCATTACGGGGTTGCACTTGCTGCATGTGATCAGCGGGGTGGTGGCGCTGGGGGTAGTGGCGCGCAAGTATTCCAGCGGGAGCTTGACGCCGGGACATGTGGAAACGACGGGGCTGTACTGGCATTTCGTCGACTTGGTGTGGATGTTCGTCGTGCCGCTGGTCTATCTGACGAACATCGCGCGATGACGCGGTCGACTGCAAAGGAGACAAATAATGGCTGCATCGGGAAAATCCGGAAACGTGATCGCGAAATACCTGCCGGTGTATTTTGTGCTGCTGACGATTGCGGCGATTGAATTTTTTCTCGCGTATCAAAATTTCTCAACGGCCGGGCTGGTGCGCATTCTCCTCTTCCTGGCGATCTGCAGCGCCACACTGGGCTTGATGTATTTCATGCACCTGGCGCAGGAGAAGCGCAGTTTGTTTCTTTCTCTGATTCCGGCCACGATCTTCGTCCTGTTGATGATGAATATGATCTGGTCGGACAGCATCCGCCTGCTGCACATGCGGCCGTTCGCGCACTGAGCAGGCGCCGAGGGGCAGCGGCCTGAGGGGGCACCCCACTTTTCCCCACGTATTGACCGCGCGCGGGGCGGGAGAGATACTTCCTAGGTAGCGGACAGGAAATGAGCCGTATGAGGAACCAAGCTGCACGAATCATCGCCCGCGGCACCGCACTTGCTACGGCGCTGGCCGTTCCAGCGCTTGCCTACTCGCAGAATTGCGCGCTCTGCTATACGCAGGCGGCGGGCGCCGGTTCCCGCATGATTGCGGCGCTCAAGAGTGGAATCCTAATTCTGGTCGCTCCTCCCATGCTGATCTGCCTGGGCATCGCCTGGATGGCTTACAAGAAACGGAACCAATTCAACGAAGAGTAAGCACGAATCCTGCAGCGGCTCATTCCCGGTGAAATCCGCGCTAATTCGACGGTCGTTACGCTCTTCGGATTGCTGGTTGGGGAACCAACCCGGTACGTCCGCCACGTAAGACAAATAGCGAAAGGCTGGCAGGTTCGATCGGCCGCTTCTCTTGGTGCGGGGAAAAGAGGGAAGACGCGCCGTTTGCCGGAAACGTGCCGCACCGGCATGATTCGCTACTTTTTGTGCCGATACTCGCCAGGAACATCGTCCTGCGGCACCTCATGCGTGCGAACTTCCCCCTCGTCAGCGTCCCCGGCGTCCTCGACGCCCTTCACCACTTCGGCCTCGAACGCGTTTCCTTCCTCGAGCAACTCATCCACGCTCTCCGAATCTGCACCTTCGACATTGGACAATCCCTGCAAGTCTCCCGATTGCCCGCCGGCCCGCGCTCCCAGCCCCTCCGGTGCGAATGCCACCGAATCCACGATTTGGCTTTTCCCCCGAACCTGTTTCTTAGTTGCGGCCGCGTTTTTCGGAGATGCCTTCTTCTTCGCCACCTTCTTCTTGGGATTTACCGTGCTCTTAGCCAGCTTCTTCTTAAGCGCCTTTTTCATCGGCGCCGCCTTCCTGCCCGTAGTTCTCTTAGACTTCGTCTGCTTCTTCTTGGTTTTCTTCTTGGTAGCCATACGCGCAGTGTACCACCGGTTGGCCATTCATAGCGCTGGGGCACTTGCCGATAAAGGGCCGACTACTGCTATACAGCGAGGATCCAAGGACTGGCGCGTTGCGGCACGCGAAAGTTAAATTAGTCGTGAAGAACAACGCTCAGGAGGGAATTGTTGACGTGGATCTCGCCGTTGTACTTGATGAAGCCCAGTTTCCGAAATTTGTTCATGAAAAAATTGACGCGGGACCGTGTTGTGCCAATCATCTCCGCCAGCATCTCTTGCGAAACTTTGGGGAGCACTTTTTGAGGCTGGCCTTGTGCGCCGTAGCGCGCGAGCAGCAGCAGAGTGCGCGCCAGCCGTTTCTCGCTGGAGTTGAAGAGCTGGTCAATCAGGTCCTCCTCGACTCGTACGTTTCGCGCCAGCATATAAGCGATGAAGCGGTCGGAGAACTTGTGTTCCGCGCTGAGCGCGCGAATCATCTCGGCTTTCTGAATGACGAGCACGGCGGTAGGTGCAATCGTAGTCGCAGTCGCCATGCAAACGGACTGGCCTGCAAGGCACCCTTCCCCAAAAAAATCGCCAGGTCCAAGGATCGCTACAACGGCTTCTTTCCCGGTCTCATTGACAACAGTAAGCTTTACACCGCCTTCCTGAATGTAAATGACACTTTTCGCGGGATCACCCTGCGCGAAGACGTTTTCGTTTCCTCGAAACTTGCCAACCTTTCTCCCCAAACCGGCTGAGTCGAGAAATAATTGCACATCGAAAGCAGGGATCGATAACTTCGCTTTTTTGGAGGAGCGAGGGGCCTTCATGGATACACGTCGAACTGCTAGGGACACCATGCGCGAGAATAGCATGGGAAACGATCCCGCTGACTGTACAATATTGAACAGTACTTGCCGATTTGCACAGGGTCCCTATTCTGATGCTGAACTCCAGTTAGTGCTTAAGATTCAAGGGCTTACAGGCGACTGCTAGCGGCCGCGGAGAACTCTCCGCAAGGACTGGTGCACTTCTAATCCCCCATCGTAGTTAATAAATCCCTGCCTCCTGAACCGATTCATGAACACATTGACTCGCGGACGTGTGGTCCCGACCATGTCCGCCAAAACTTGGTGACTTAGAATGGGAATCTCGACAACCGCCGGACCTTTTTTATCCAGGTGCGCCAGGCGCAGAAGCACGCGGGCGAGCCGCTTTTCCGCAGAGGAAGTCAGCAGGTGCGCCACGTGATCCGCGTAGCTCTTGACGCTGGACAGGAGATAGGCCACCAGGGAATTTGACACCTTATTCTTTTTGCGAAGAATTTGCAGCATCTTTTCTTTCTTGATGGTACGTATGGAGCTGGCGGTCAACGCGACGGCCGTAGACACACGAAGAGGATAGCCTGCGAGGCAAAGCTCGCCAAAAAAATCATGCGCGCCTAGAATCGCGGTAACTGCTGATGGTTGATGTTTCGTTCGGGTGGTGAGCCGCACCCCTCCTTCTTGAATGTAGAAAAGCGTGTAGGCGGGGGCACCTTGCGCGTAGATTTTTTCTTTGTCCTGATAGTGTGAGACCTTGCCGCCCAGGCCGGCTCCTGACGAGAAAGGGGCAAGGTGTGAATTCATCTTGTCCATGCGTTTCATAGGTTGCTCCACTCCTGTGGCGGGGCCACGCACATTTATGGCTTCTCCGTCGACTTCACGGACTTCCGATGGGCTTCTTGCGACCACTGGAAAGCTTTATTGGCATGTTCCAACGCTTGTTTCGAATGCTCGTGTCCGGTCTGGTGGTCTTCTTTTCCGTGATGCGCGGCGGCAGCACGGTGGGCGTGTGCGGCGAGTTCGTGGTATTCGGCAGCTCTTTGGTGCGAGTCGCTTGGCATGGTGTTTCCTGTCCCTGGTCGCCTCTCCATCTTGGAACGATTCGATTTTGCAAACTGTACAATAAGGAACACTTGCGCCCTGTCCACGCTTTTTCGAATCAAATGAGAATGACTGCCGCGCGGATGTGGAGTCGACCCCGCCACTGGGCCGCCAAAGCTCCATGGGCCGGTTGGTGATCCTGGCTGTTTTGCTATTTCAACAAGAGCGTCCGTCAGGATATCAGCTCAGAAGAACTCACCCATCTCTGGCGCGGTACTTGCCGCGGCGGCGTAGGCCGGCACCTGGAGGCCGTGCAAAATCAGCCGCAAAGTGCTCTGGTGCTGATACAGAGTGGTCGATTTAAATCCCTGCTTCGCCTGCGGGCTGATGACGACGAGAGCTACATGTCCGCCGCCATTGGCCAGATCGCTGGTATCCGACTCGTCGAATACAATGATCAGCAATCCATCCTTCTGAAAAACCGCGCTGGAGATCAAAGGCGCCATGTTTTGCTGCAGCCATTGGTCAGCGACATCCAGAGCGATACTCAAGGGGGGATCGTGGGCGTCATGCAGCAGGTCCGGGACGATAAAGGAAAAGTCCGGCAACTGGTTATTGGCCAAATCCGAACTAAATTGAGAGAAGGGGACGAGATTCTTGACCTGTGTGCTGCTAGTCGTTACATCGGTGAAATACGACAGAATATTGTGGCGCTTTGCGTAAGGATAAGAGTCGCCTCCGGTGTAGCCCACGGAAGGAATGCTCTCCGCGTAGGATTTCCAGGTCTTGCCCGCGGCGAGCAGATCGCGAACGATGTTGTCCACACTGACTGGACCCGTGAAGGCATCATCGTTGGTGACGATCTGCCCCGTGGTCAGCATGAAGTAGTTGCCGATCGAAGGGTGAGTGTTGGCGAAATACTGAGTGGCCAAGCCATACTGCAATGCCAGGCTGTTCAAATACGGCATAGAGGAACTTCCAATCACTTCGGAATAGCTGTGGTTTTCTTCCATGACTAAAACTACATGGCCAAACTGAGGGAACGTCCCCTGAGGCGGAGGCGGCGAACCCGGCGGCCTGGGATCGCTGGAGGTTGAAAGGCCGCAACCAGCGGCCGCCGCAAGCGCGAGGGCCAACAAGATCGAACTCGCAACGTGAGTGAGAGAGATGAATCGCATCCAAATACTATGGCATCCGGAGGCTTGCGCGTCTGTGCACGATTGCACAAGTTTGTTCAGAACGATTTCAGGCAGGGGCGAGGAGAGACTATTACCAAGATTTGTTTGGTGATGTGGCGCTCACGGAGTAAGTCATCCTGCCACTATCCTTTGTAGGCAGAGGACGTGGTTGCCTTCGCTCTTATCGAGGGCCATCCCACCGCCGAAGTTGCCCATGAAATTGTCATTCGATTTGGTGCACGTTGGTTACAATACTGGCATGGTTGTTCATACTTTTGCATTTCGCTGGAAGCCGGGCGTGCGCGAGGATCAGAAGGTACGCGCGCTCGCGGAAATTCGTGGATTGCAGGGGAAGATTCCAGGCCTGCTGGAGACCTGGGTTGGTGTCAACGTCTCGCCCCGCTCGCAGGGATATGAGCTTGGCGGCGTGATGAAATTCGCCGACCGGTCCGCGTTGGACGCTTACGTAACGCACCTTGTTCATCAGAAGTTGCTCCAATGGCTGATGCCGCTGATTGATCCGCTCGAAGTTGATTTTGAAGCGTAATGCGAACTGCGCCTCGCAGATCGCGGGCGGGTGGCGGTTAATCCTTCTGGGCGAGCAGGGAATGGCGTACGGCTTCCAGCTCTTTCTTCTTGGCTTTGTCCACTTCTGGGAAGGAAAGATGGAGTTCGTCGAGCGCCTGGATAATCGCGGAGGCCACGATCAGCCGGGTAAACCACTTGTTGTCCGCAGGAACCACGAACCACGGCGCGTACTTCGTCGCCGTATTCTGGATCATCTCCTCGTAAGCTTCCTGGTAATCCTTCCAGAACCCTCGTTCGTTGACGTCGGCCATGGAGAACTTCCAGTTCTTCTTCGGATCTTCCAGCCGCTCGAGGAACCTCTTCTTCTGCTCTTCCTTTGAAATGTGCAGGAAGAATTTTCGAATCACCACTCCATTTCGCGTCAAGTACTCTTCGAACGCGTTGATGTCCTCGTGGCGCTGTTCCCAAATATGCTTCGTGATCTGTTCATCGGGCAACTTCTCCGCTCTTAGCAGGGTGGGGTGGACGCGCACGATCAATACTTCTTCGTAGTAGGACCGATTGAAAATGCCGATCTTGCCGCGCTCAGGAATGCACTTATGCGCTCGCCAGAGGTAATCGTGGCTCAACTCTTCATTGGTCGGTGTCTTGAAGGCGTGAACGTCGCATCCCTGCGGATTCACGCCGGACATAACGTGTTTGACCACGCCATCCTTTCCGGCGGCGTCCAGACCCTGGAGCACGACCAAAACCGCCCAGCGGTCTTGCGCGTAGAGTTTCTCCTGCAGGCGGCTGAGCACGCCTTCGCGGGCGTCCAGTATGCTTTGCGCGTGCTGCTTGGTTTTGACGCCGGTCGTGGCGGCGGGGTCCCAATCCTTCAGTCGAAACTTCTCGCCCTTCGTAATGCAAAAAGGTTCCGCCAGGCGCGACGCCTGCTTGACGAGTTTGCCGTGTTTCATAGTTTCGGAAGTGTAGTACAGACGCAGCGCTCAGAACAGCGAGCCGAGTCCCCATCCGAAGGCGGAGAAGCGGTTGTTGGCGTGGAAGAGAGATTTGTCCGAAAGGGAAAGGAAGCGGTTTAAGCGCAGAACATTCAGCGCGTAATAAGCGCGAACGGGGACGTGGACGCCGGGCACGGTCCAGCGAAGCTCTAATCCGACCGAGCCGTGAAGCACGCCATTTGTTGCGCCAAGAAGGAGCGGCTTGGTGGGGCCCAGCCAGTTGGGGAGCAACAAGCCGGAGCCGAGGTCGAAGAAGGCAGCGGCTTCCGTCCCGCTACCGAGGGGGAAGCGGTACTCGACGTTGGCGGCGGTGAGAAGATTTGCGCCCGCAGGCGAAGCGGAATAGATTGTCGCGCCGTTCGTCCCAGGGCTTGCTGTTACCGCGTAGGGGCCAAGCTCACCGGGACGAAGTCCGCGTACTAGCTCATCGGCTGAGAAGATCCGCGCATATAATGGCATGTCGCCGCGATAGCTGCCCGCGCCGCTGAACGTCGTTCGAAAAGCCCAAGCGCCCTTGGGCGTGAAAATTGGGTCGCGAAAAATGCGGCTATATTCGGCGGAGGTGCGGACCATGTTCTCGCCGCCGCCGAGCCATCCTCCAGAAACGGAATTCGAAAACAACACGCGCTCATTTCCGGTGTCGCGGGCCCAGGCGATCCCCAGTGAGCGGCTGGAAATCTTCGATTGAACGTCCCCGATCGTCACGCCGGGCACGTTCACGGTAGAGCTGAGCGGATACGACGTTGTTGTGCGGGCGAGAGTGTAGGTGATTCCGAGCGAATCGGTGTTGCTCAAGGGGTAGGTCCAGGGAATACTGATCCCTGTGGTGCGCGAGTTGAAAAACGGACCTTTGGTGCTGCTCGCGAACCGTGGCCGAATAACATTATTGAACACGGAGAAAGCCAGCGAGGCCCGCGTGCCGAAAATTCCTTCCTTTGCCAATCCAAGCATGATCTGCAGGCTCTCCGGCCCCCCCTCAAGCTGAGCCGAAATGAGCTCTTCTCGGCTCAGAAGATCGAAGACGGTATAAATGATGCCGAGTGTAGATCCGAACTGGCCGATTCCGCCGACCAACGAAGCGCGCTGTTGACCGATCTCCTTCACTTGGAGGGAGACGTTGGCGGTGTGCGTCACGTCATCCATCTGCACGTGAATATCCTCTTTGCGAATCGGCTTGAAGTAGCCGGTCCGCGCGAGCCGCGCGAGCCCCGCTTCCAGGGCACGATCATTTACGGGCTGTCCTTCTCGCAAGGGAATGCGGCGCCGCAGGTAGCGATCGCTGAATTTGTGCAGCCCCTGGAATTCGATTCGCCGCACCACGTAGGGTTGAGACTCGCTCAAGTCAAACGTGACGTGCACCGTTTGCTTGTCCACATCAAAGACCGGCGTGGCTTCGACGGCCGGAAAGGACGTTGCAATGTCTTTCGGATTCTGCGGTTGAACGCGGGCCAGCCAGGAGCGCCGCAGACTCTCGATGACTTGCGCGGAATACGGCTGGCCCTCTTCCGCACTGAGGATCGCTACCGGCTTACCAGCGCGCTTTTCCGCGGTTTGCCGAAGAGCGGGGCTGGCCGCGACGGACTCGAAGCGATAGAAATGTCCCGCTTGGACGGGAATAGCAACGGAAAGCCCCGTTTGCGTTACGCCGTGCGGCCAGGGAAACAAGCGGCGCGATGATTCCTTGATCCGCTCGACTCGCGGATTTCCGATGCGCGCCTCCGGATATCCGTGGTTTTGGTAATACGTGAGGATTCGCTCGCGGTCTTCTTCAAAGGCTTCCCGGGTGTATGCGTCTTTGCCCCGCAACGAAGCGAGCGGCTTCCCAGGCGCGATGTTGTGCATTTGCCCGCGCAATATTTTAGAAGAGAGTTGAGGGTCACCGACGAAGTTCAACTGCCGTACTGGCAGATGAGGGCCATCGTTGATTTCGAATCGGACGGATACCGTCGCGTTCTTCGCTTCCTCCCGCTTGATATTAACGCTCGCTTCCGGGTGGCCCAGCTCATTCAGACCGGAGCGAATCGCGAAGGCAATCCGTTGAAGTGCCGCTGGATCGGCTGGTTTTCCAAAGCCGGGTGTGAGCTTTTTGTCTTCGAGCATCTTATCGATCTGTTTCTGCGAGAGCAGGCGAGAACCCGAATATTCCACTTTGGAAAGGAACGGCCGCTCCTCCAGATGAAAAATAAGAGCTATGTGTTTCTGATTTTCGAGCGCTTGAGGAGGCGGGAGAGTTGACGACACTTCTTCCACCTGAATGGATTCGAACCACCCTAGCGTCGCGAGGGCGCGGAGATCTTTGTCAATTTTCGCAGCCTCGAAAGGCTCGCCTTGGCGGGATTTCAACTGGGCGGCAACCGCGGCGGGCGCGATGTGTCGTAATCCCGTGAAGCGAAGCTCTTCGAGGATGGGAGCGTCGCTTGCTCTGATAGGCTCAGGAGGTGTTTCGGCTGGGAGGCCGTGTATCCGAGGCAAGGCAGGCGTTGCGGACAGCAGAAGCGTCCCGAGGCAAACCGCGGTCTTCAAACAAGTCACCAGTATCTCTCCTTGCACCGAGGAGGATGAATGAACTGATGACGGCCGACTCAGCAGGGTTGTCTGCTTCGAAAAATGAGTGGGGCGAAAACTCTAAAATTGGAAAAGCCCTGGACCGCTCCGCATTCACGGAAGCAATCCAGGGCATTTGAATAGAGCGTTTGGCGCCGAATCCCCTTGCGCGCCGCTCTGTTATTCGTCGAGGACGGTACCGGTCGCGGGATCCAGGAAAAGCGCGTCAGCGCGATGGTCGGTGTCGAAGTCGAATAGTCCATTCAACGTGCCTGCAATCGCGTCCGCGGAACCATTGCCGATCCGGCCCAGGCTCCAATTGTCCTCGATGAAACGAAGGACGGACGCTTGGTCGGTCACGCGATGATCCACGTAATTCTTCCGTGCGAAGGGAGAGATCACCAGCAGCGGTTGCCGCGGACCATAACCACAGCGGCCGTTCTGGATTGTTCCTTTCGTGTCCACCGCCTTCGGTGTTCCGCAGTTACCCGGCCCGAGGAGCTGGTCATCGGTCACGTTGGACTGGTTCACGATCGGACCCATCACATGGTCGTACCAGCCATCCGAGTCGTCGTACAAGAGGATTACCGCGGTTTCCTTCCACTCGTCGGTCTGTTCCAGCGCGTTGATCGTGTTCACAAGGAAGATCTGTTCGTCCAAGGGATTGGAGTAGCCTGCATGGCCATCCTGGATGGCGCGCGCCTTCAGGAAGCTCACCGCGGGAATGTTATGGGCTTTGACGGCATCCCAAAAGTCTGTGATGTCGTATTCGTGGTTCGCCGCATCGCCCTGATGGCCGATCATCGCTACTGATGTGCGCGGTGTGTGTTTGGCATTCAGCGTGGATTGCCAGTATTGAAAAAAAGCATGGTGCGGAATGTAGTCGGTTGTCGTTAGACCCGTCGTTCCCGTGGATACTGCCCCGCAATTTGCGAACCCGCCCATAAACGAACCCCAGGTAACCCCGGCGTTGTTCAACAGATCGCCCACATTTTGTCCTGACATCGTGATTTGGGTGCGCTTCGCATTCGAACACACATCCCCGGCAGGATCCGGGTCCCCGACCACGGCACCGCTCGTCGCGGCGCCCGCGATATTTCCACCAGCCCCGAGGCCATTCGTTATTGTGGCCTCAAAGGTATTGCCCGCGACCAGGTTCAGCAGGCCTGGTGTCGATGGCCCAAAGGTCGTGCTGAAGGAGTTGTCGCTCATCGCGAAATGCTGTGCGTAGTTCCACAGCGCGGTTACCGTATTGCCGTCGTAATAGCCCAGCGTGCTGTTTGGCCCGAGATTTTTGTCGTTGCAGCTAAAGGGATGTCCGTTCGGCAGGGTGCCGGTGAAGCGATCCATCAGCCCGCCATGAAAAGCGAACTGTTCATCTCCGT
>Ga0207120_1049_pt1 | contig 27446 bp, 25 predicted proteins | sample Alteio_BWMinHeat_40_FD_153509 | JGI IMG/M metagenome (GOLD analysis project Ga0207120, IMG submission 153509) | Enriched cells from forest soil in Barre Woods Harvard Forest LTER site, Petersham, Massachusetts, United States -... | ecosystem: Environmental > Terrestrial > Soil > Temperate forest >...
ACGTACGTTCATGATTATGCCGATGGTGGAAGAATCGGCAAGCTCTGCTCATTACCGGCCGGAATGGAATGATCATACTCGAGTTGCTGCGAAAGCTGCATTGAACAAAAATGCGGCCCACACATCGAGCAATAATGAGCATGCTTGCTGCTGTCTTTTGGCAAAGTTTCGTCGTGAAATGCTTGCGCGGTTTCTGGATCTAAACTCAAATGAAATTGATCTTGCCAACGAAATTGAAAGCGCGCTTTTGATAAAGCATTGTCGCGTTGCTGAGCACCTGGATGACCCTTTGCCAGATCCGCTGCATGAGCGGCAATTTTATATGCGATCACTCCGTCTTTGACATCTTTGCGATTGGGCAGGCCAAGATGTTCTTTAGGAGTCACGTAACAAAGCATGGCGCAACCGTACCACCCGATCATCGCGGCGCCGATGGCAGAAGTGATGTGGTCGTAACCGGGTGCAATATCGGTGGTGAGTGGTCCTAAAGTGTAAAAAGGTGCTTCGTGGCACAGGGTTAATTGTTTTTGCATATTGCTTTCTATCAGCTGCAGGGGCACATGCCCCGGGCCTTCAATCATCACTTGCACGTCATGTTTCCATGCGACTTCTGTCAATGCGCCTAAAGTTTGCAACTATGCAAATTGGGCGTCATCGTTGGCATCGGCAATGGATCCCGGACGTAAGCCATCGCCCAAGCTAAAACTCACATCGTAAGCTTTCATGATTTCGCAAATTTCTTCAAAATGCGTGTAAAGAAAATTTTCTTGCTGGTGGCGTTCGCACCAACGAGCGAGAATGGAGCCGCCACGTGAGACGATGCCGGTGACGCGATTTTGGGTGAGAGGAACAAAATCTTTTCGCACCCCTGCGTGAATTGTAAAATAGTCAACGCCCTGTTCTGCTTGTTCGATTAAGGTGTCGCGGTAAATGTCCCACGAGAGATCTTCGATTCGACCCTGCACTTTTTCTAGCGCCTGATAAATGGGAACGGTGCCAATCGGAACAGGGCTGTTGCGAACGATCCATTCGCGCGTTTCGTGTATATTTTTCCCCGTCGATAGATCCATCACGGTATCGGCACCCCAACGAATGGCCCACACCATCTTGTCGACTTCTTCAGCAATACTGGAGGTCACAGCTGAGTTGCCAATGTTGGCGTTAATCTTTACCAAAAAATTTCGTCCGATGATCATCGGTTCTAATTCTAGATGATTGATATTGGCAGGAATGATCGCACGACCGCGCGCAATTTCACTGCGTACAAATTCTGGAGTGACGGTCGAAGGGAGCTCCGCTCCAAAACTTTGTCCTTGATGAATACGTGCAGCAGTTGCCTGACGATGTTGGTTTTCGCGAATGGCGACATATTCCATTTCCTCAGTGATGATTCCCCGTCGCGCGTAATGCATCTGGCTGACATTTCTTCCCGCTTTTGCACGAAGAGGTTTTCGCAATTTTCGCGAGGCCAGTTGCGAATTTTCTGCATGCTGACGCGAATAGGTAGACGAAAAATTTTCAAGAGGATTTGCATCCTCACGTCGCAGCAACCAGGGCAACCTCAGAGGTGCAAGACCTTGCGCGATATCGATGATGACATTGGGGTCGGTGTAAGGTCCGCTACTGTCATACACAGTCGATGTTTGATTTTCTTGAAGCGTAATTTCACGCTTGGGAACTTTAAGATCAGTAAATCGTTCTCCACTAAGAAAAATCTTTTTCGAGCCTGGCAACGCGCCGGTGGTTACTTGTGGCACGGAATCAATTGTATTCCGATCTTTCATCTTCAACTCCTCAAACTAATTTTTTGGGAAGAGTTAACAGGAAGGCGGGAAGATCGGGAAGGAATTCTTTTTATTGAGCTTTAGGTCCATCTATCAAAAAATTCCCGCATTCATGCATTCCTGAGAAACTTATCTTCTTGTCTTCCTGTGTTGTTTTTTTTCGATTTCATTTTTATTCTACGGTCACACTTTTGGCTAGATTGCGCGGTTGATCCACATCATGACCTTTGAGATTGGCAACATGGTACGCTAAAAGTTGGAGCGGAATGCAAGTTAGAAACGGGAGTAAATCGGAATCGGCTTCAGGTATCTCAAAACTAAGATCACATAACTGTGCCATTTCTTTGTCATCACGTGAAATCACACCCACGATATGGCCTTCGCGAGCTTTTACTTCTTGTAGACTCGACAACATTTTTTCTCGACCCGTTTGTTGTGGGGCAATGGCAATCACGTAAAAATGACGATCAATTAAAGCGATGGGACCGTGCTTCATTTCTCCCGCCGCATAACCTTGTGCATGAATATAAGCTAACTCTTTGAGTTTGAGCGCTCCTTCATATGCAGTTGCCGTCTCATTGCCTCGGCCCAAAAAAAATACGCCCTTGTTGTCTTTAATGGCCTGCGCCAGTGGCACGATGGCGTCTGCACGGTCGAGGATATCCGTCATCAGTTTGGGAACGTGCAGCAAAGCGCGCAAGCGTGAATGAATCATTTCTTTGCTTAGCTGGTGTTGGTGCTGGGCCAGTGCCAACGCGAATAAATAACCGACCGCAATTTGTGTTGTATAAGCTTTGGTCGAGGCGACACCAATTTCAATTCCTGCACGTGTGTACAAGCGTGCATCTGCCAATCTGGCGAGCGATGATTCTTGCGCGTTACAAATCGTAAGCAAACGTGCGCCTTGTGTTTTGGCATGCTTGGCGGCGGCCAGCGTATCAATGGTTTCGCCGGACTGACTAATCGCAATGGCAAGTGTATGCGGTTCAATCACCGGATCTCGGTAACGAAATTCACTCGCCAATTCGATGGTTGCAGGAACACGCGCGAGTCGTTCGATGTATTGCTGTAACAAGAGGCCGGCGTGATAACTCGTACCCATTCCTAAAATGACAACGCGTTTGATCGGTGTCGAAAAAATTTCTTTTTCGTCTAAAGTGAGAACGGCGTCTTCAAGATTGAAACGACCGCGTAAGGTATCCACCAGTACTTGCGGCTGTTCTTCAATTTCCTTCAACATGAAATGTTTGTATCCGCCGCGCTCAGCCATGGCGGGTGTCCAATCGATATACCGTGATGAGCGTTCGATCGACTTGCCGGTAATGGTGGAAAGTTTCACTTCGCTGCCGCTGACGATCGCCAATTCACCTTCTTCAAGCGCGACGATGTTTCTCGTATGATCAAGTAATGCAGGAATATCAGAAGCGATAAAATTTTCACCATCACCCAAGCCAATAATGAGCGGCGATGAAACACGCGCTGCAATCAGGTGCTGAGGATCACTTTTAGACATAAACACGACTGCGTACGCTCCTGTGACACGTAACAGTGTCGAGCGTACGGCCTGCACAAATGAATCGCCTTGTGCAAGACGTTCAGCCACTAAATGCGCCAACACCTCGGTGTCTGTATCAGAACGAAAAGCGCGCCCTTTGCTTTTAAGTTCATTTTTTAATTCCGCGAAATTTTCGATAATGCCATTATGAATGACCGCCACCCCGTCGGTTTCATGAGGGTGTGCGTTGTGATCACTGGGTTTTCCATGCGTTGCCCAACGCGTATGACCAATGCCTCGCTGCCCTCGCGGAAATTCTTTCCCGAGTCGATCGCGTAACATTTTGAGTTTCCCTTCTGCTCTCACCACACTCAATTCGTTGCCATCCGCGACAGCGATGCCGGCAGAGTCGTATCCACGATACTCAAGTCGAGTCAGCGCTTCGATCAAAATAGGCGCTGCTTGTTTACTGCCGATGTAACCAACAATTCCGCACATGGTAACCTCACATAAATACGAAAAAAGAATTAACACAGGAAGACGAGAAGACAGGAAGGTTTTTATTTTTAAAAGGTGGTATTCGAGATAACCGTGAAAACTGAATTAACAAGAATTCCTTCCTGATCTTCCCGCCTTCCTGTTAATAATCAATCACAACTCCTTTTTCTTCTTTAGCTTACTTTTCAACGTTGGTGCGTAATTTTCTTTGACTACTTGGTGTGCACGGCCAAGGGCCAGGGCATCAGCTGGTACGGGATCTGTAATGGTTGAGCCTGCGGCGACATAAGCCCGTGCACCGATGTTGACTGGTGCCACCAGTGTCGAATTCGAGCCGACAAAAACATCGTCGGCGATATGAGAATGAGGTTTATTGTAACCATCGTAATTGCAAATGATGGTGCCCGCGCCAATGTTGGTGCGCTCGCCAATTTCGGCGTCACCGAGATAAGAAACGTGATGTGATTTGGCTTTGCTTTTCAAGATTGTATTTTTGATCTCACAGAAATTTCCCACTTCAGCCTCGTTGCCAATGACACTGCGAGCTCTGATGCGCGCCATCGGGCCTACACTTGCTTTACTGCCGATGTGGCAATCCTCGGCGTAAGTAAAAGCGCGAATATGTGCTTTTTTCTCAACTCTTACGTTGTGCAAATGGACGTGATGCTCGATGTGCGCTTCACTTTCGATGTGTGTATTGCCAAGTAAAGTTGCTCCGCGCTCGATGATTGCACCTGGCTCGAGCGTCACATGTGGACCGATGACGACATTGCTTGCTTCAATGCTGACACCTGCTTGGTGCCAAACCGTGATGATTTGCTCACCGAGTAGATGTGCGGAACGCCACAATTCGGCCTGAGAATTTACTCCCAAGACAACATGTGCTTCTGGTGCACCCACGCATGTAGCGCCTTTCGCTAGCTTCACAAGATCAGTGAGATAAAATTCGCCTTGTGCATGATGCGCAGTTAATGCGGGTAGTTTTTCACGTAGAAGCTGGGCAGTAGTTGCATACACGCCGGCATTGACTAAGGTGATGGCTCGCGTTTTTTCGTCTGCGTCTCGTTCTTCAATAATTTCGCTGACAATATTTCCTTCGCAACGCAAACGCCCATATCCGGTAGGGCAAGCGAGATTGGCTGCGAGAATGGCGAGCTCGTGTGTGCGTTGCTGTTCCAAGATGAGCGCCTGCAATATTTCTGCGTTCAAATGAGGACTATCGCCATTGACGATGATAACATCTGTCGCTTCTTTTAATTTGGGGAGTGCTTGCAGAACTGCGTGACCGGTTCCGAGTTGCTCTTTTTGTGTGACAAACTCGACGTGACAATCAGCGAGAAAATGAAGATGGGTGATGGCTTGTTGAACTGCCTGTGTTTCGTGGCCCAACACCACAATAAAATCTTTTATTCCTGCTTTTTTAAGTGCCAACAGCGGATAAGAAACGAGCGCTTCGCCCAGCAAAGTATGCAGCAACTTGGGCCGACTTGAACGCATGCGCGTCCCGGCACCGGCGGCGAGTACAATGGCTGTGTTTTTGTTGATGTGCACGAGATTAACGCCATGCCAATAAGCACTGGCAACGTCAAGAAATGATAAGATAAGAGGTACTTGCAAAACTAGCTGCAAAAATAGGGTTAGAAGATAAAAAATTTCTTAGGAACCCAGGAAGTTTCGATTATTATTTGCTGAACGATATGTTTGATTTCAATAATAAATTTCCAAAATTCCTGGGTTCTTGGGTTCCTGAGAAAAGTATTTTTTCGTCCACGCCGACGACTACGAATTTTGCAAGAGGCTTATGAGTTACTGATACACGCAACGGCGCAGCGTTGCATCATAGTGATTGTCGGGCAACGATAAGATGTGATCGCGATCAGAAAAATCACAAGTGATTTTCGGGGTGGTTGGCGTGGATGGTTTGGGGATCGGGCGGCACATTTTAGTGGTAATCGGTATGACATCGCACTGATTTTGAGCGTCCGCGCCGCTTGCACCAAAGGCAACGTCCCAACATGATCCGTTGGGTGTTTGTGGTGTCATGCAATCACTGTCGGTATTACAATTTTTTGTGCAATAGCCTGCTAAATTGTCATTGGAGTTAGTGCAAAATAAACTTTTGTTGGGATCTTGGTCTAATTTACATTCGCCAAATCGTTCGCAGCATTCGTAGAGATCTCGCGTTCCCCCTACACAGGCGCCGAGCGTTCGGCCTGTAACGGTGGCACACAACGGACCTCTACCGTTTCCGCCACCTGGGCAATCAGCGTTCGACTTACAGTTTTTGATTTCGTCGTAGCAAAAAAGTCGTGGGCGACAATAATAGGCTGTCGTGGCAGTTTCCGATCCTGGAAGAACATTGCCGATACAACAACTGTTATCGAAAGCGATTGTGCAATCGTTGGCGGTAGCGCCTGGTGGGCATACCTTGGGTTTGTAAGCCGCACATTCACTGTCTAAGCCGGTGGCGCAGGCAGCGGTGCAAGTTCTAATATTAGGTGCTTGCGGATCATCACCATAAACCAGACTACAACTTGAGAAAAAACTACCGCATGCAGGGAGATCTGGAGTGGCTTGCGACACATTGTCGTTATTAGGAGAAATACATTGGTTTCCCATCGTCACATCGTCTTGATTTGTGGTGGGTGTGGTGACGGTGCTGCTGGCGTCCAAACAAGCACGGTTATTCGCATCGATCGCCGTACAAACAGTTGAGCCTGAACAATCAATCGCGCTTTGACAGACTTTCTTGCACAAGCCGAGATCGGTGACGCAAATTTGACCATCCGCACAATCAGAAGTGGTTGCACACTTGGTGTGAGAGCATCCCGAAATCAAAATCAGAATAGATAAGACAAAAGAGGTACTTGCAAAATTAGTTGTAAAGATAGGGTAAGAAGATAAAAAATTTATTAGGAACCCAGGGACCCAGGAAGGTTTTGACTGATCAGTCGATCGATCTGTTTGATTTCGATAATAAAATTTCCAAAATTCCTGGGTTCTTGGGTTCCTGATAAAAGTATTTTTTCGTCCACGGCGACGATTCACGTTTTCGACTACGAATTTTGTAAGAGGCTCAAAAAATATGATTTTCTGCTTAGCGATAGACATCATCGAAAAAGTCTCCATAAAATACCTCAAAATCCAACAATTAGCGGTGTTGTAAAACCACAATACGGCCTTCTTTACCAACGATATCGCGAAAGTAGGTTAATAAATTTGGCTTCTGCGTGCGCTGATCCACAAATATGGCCGTGTAAGGAGATAATTCTGCCCCAATTTGTACTGACGGTTCATCTGAAAACAAACCTTTTTTAGAACCCAGAAAAACCTCCAGTGTTTTTCCTTCAGGGCTGGTAATAAAATCAGGAATTCCGTCGCCATCAAAATCGTATTTGGCGCTAGGGTAAAATCCCTTAAAAGGGGCACCTCCTGAAAAATCCAAGGCGAATACAATGGCTAATTTATGACTACCCCTCACGTCAAATTTACCGTCATGATTGGGTGTGACCAGCCAATCCACCGTGAGTTTTTTAGAAATCATGGCGCGGGCTAAAGTGATTAATCCGATTTCGGCAAAAGGTTCGATGAGCTCAGGTCGGCCATCACCTTCAATATCTGAAAGTTGTATGACACCAGAAAATCCATCGCGCTTAATAATTTGATCGGGAGCTTTGCGGAATCCTCCTTGGTTCAAATGAACGTGTGTCTCTGACGACATCGAAGCCAACCCACCGGTAATTTTGTTGTTGATGTAATCGCTGCGGCCATCGCCGTTGAGATCGGCAACCAAACTTTTGATATAAGAATTTTTGCGATGACGTTCTTCTTGCGTGCGAATGCGAAAATCCAAAACCACAGTGGGCGTTTCTGAAAAATGTCCGCCATTTTTGTGACCAAATATTTGCACGCGATCTTCTTCGAGAACAAACAAATCCGCATGTCCGCTCCCGTCGTAATCGCCCACCACCAATTCGGGAAAGGCATAACCCAGCGCGATCGATAAATTGCGGTTAGAAAAAGCGGCTTGAAACACACGCGCGTGATCGCTGTCTGTCCATGTAGCTGGGCGTATGTGCAGCGTCTCAAATCGCTCAAATTTTCCGGCTTTATTCATTCGATAAAATTGCAGTGCTCCGACTTGCCACACGGCAATTTCAGTGTGTCCTGATTTGTGCCAATCAGCGACAAATTGCCATTCGGGTAAATCTTCAGCTTCGGCAAAAACTGCTGCGGTTTCAGTTTGAATTAAGACTTCGGGTTGCAGCGAAAGTTTTCCTTGCTGAAAAGTATAAGCACTCACTCCTTGTGCATTCACGAGCACAATTTCTGCTTTGTTATCGTTGTTGATGTCGGCGACCGTGGCAAAACTTGTATCTTCACTAATGACGCGTTCTTCGTCAGCAGTGCCGTGATACTTACCGTTCGATTGTTGATAAAACACGGCCACAAAACGTTGGGTGGCGGGCTCGATGCCGCGACGAAATACGACGACGATATCTGCAGCGCCATCACCGTTGATGTCTGCGCCTTCAGCCCAGATAACGCGACCATCCACAGACATTACTTGTTGATCGAACTGGATCTCGCCAGCCGCTGGCATGGTCACAACCATCATGGCAATAAAAATTTCTAACACACTAAGTGTTTGACACATGTGACGTTGAGTATCGAGACTTTATCGCAAGTGAAAAGCGATCGGCACACGTAGAGTCAGCGAGGCAGCTTCATAAGGTGCTGCGGCATAAATAAGGCGAATGGCTGCATCATCAAGAATTTTAGATCCTGACGAATTTAATAAATATGCACGGGTGACTTCGCCATGATCGCCTACCATAAATTCAATCACAGGTGTTCCTTCTAAGTGTCGCCGGCGTGCTTGCTCAGAATAAAAATTGGCTGCTTGCGCTTGCAAACGTTCGCGAATTTTCGTGATGATGTCTGGTGAAGGAAAAAGTGCGGTGGATGAATGATTAATTTCATGAATGCCGGAAGCCACGTTGACGATATCGTCATTGCCATCGTGTAAAGCTGCATTCTCGTTCATTTTTTCAGTATGAGATGAAGTTTGAGATGCGGATTCGGCGAAAATTTTTTTGGCACTGTTTACCGCAACAGAAATTCTTTTAGGCCCAGAAACACCAGCAATGGTTTTTAACGACAGCGCATGGGTCTCGTCGCGCGTCGTTTTTTTTGTGATCAGCTGCAATGTAAGTTGTGGTTGAGTTGTCGCGGTTGAGCTCTCTGCAGATCGCCAGGATATGATCGTGATGAAACTGGCGTGAAGGAATAGTGAAATCGATATCGCAAGAATGAAACGACTCACGCGACTACTCTCGTGCTTTTAAAAAAATGGCGTGTGGCTGTTGTTTGCTATCATGAGCGATTTCGCTTTTGATACTAAAATGGCGTGCCAGAAAATCAGGATTAATGAGATCAGCGCTTGCACCTTCTGCGAGTAATTTTCCGTGCTCAAGCAAGAACACGCGTTGACAATAATGCAGAGCCAAATTGATGTCATGCAACACAACGAGAATACTTAGCCCATTTTTTTTGACGATCGACTGCATAAGTTCGATGAGCGTCAGCTGATGGGGTAAATCCAAATAAGTGAAAGGCTCATCAAGTAACAGATAACGGCTTTGTTGTGCCAAAGCACGTGCTAACAAAACGCGTTGTCGTTCTCCCCCTGAGAGCGTTCCCAATTCCCGATGACGCAAATCCCAAGCATCTGTTTGCTGCATAGCATTGGCACAAATTTCTTCATCAAGTGCGTTGGGCTTCAAGGCTTCGCCATGCCACGCGTAGCGGCCCATCATCACAATTTGCGCTGACGTGAACGAAAAAGGTGGAACTTCGTGTTGTCCAACACTCGCGATTTTTTGTGCGCGTTGTTGGATGCTCAATTTATCGAGGCAAGTGCCGTCTAATTTCACTTTCCCGTTTTGGGGTTTTAGTAAACCAAGAAGTAAACGCAACACCGTCGTTTTGCCTGCGCCGTTCAACCCCAAAAGCCCTACCATTTCTCCGGGATTGAGGGTGAAGGACACATCATCGACGAGGGTTCGTTCGGCGATTGAAAAAGTCAGAGATTGTGCCTGCAGTGCCACTTGATATTAAAGCTTGTCCCTAAATTCGCTTAAAAAATTTTATTAGGAACCCAGAAACCCAGGAAGTTTTTTGACAGGTCAATTGATCAACCAGTTTGATGTTAACGGGCTTGATAAAGTTGATTCTTGATTCCTGAATTCCTGGGTTCATGAGAAATGCTTCTAAATATTGGTAGTATCAATTAACGTTGACGTGAAAGCCAATTGAAAAGGTGCGATTTTTCGGTAGAGCTACGGCTTGGCGAAAACCTACGTCAATACCAAATCGCGGATGCGTATAACCTGCTCCGATTGACCAAAAGTTATCTCCACCAATGCGATCCACAATAAAGCCGGCGCGAACTGGAACAATATTCACGATCGTGTACTCGCCGCCAAAATGAAGTCTGATTTGTTTGCTGAGCAAGGAGTGAAAATCAACGACGGCGTCGGCGTCGAGCTCAAGCGCACTAAAAAGATGGGCGGCGGCGCCAGCGCCAAATGCCAACGGCGCAAATTCATGCCCGCCTTTGCCGGTAGGAATCAGATTATAGCCAATGGCTGCCAGTGACAGTTGCTGAATCGGAGTCACCACCACTCCGATGTCGCCAGTCACGCCAGAATAGTTGTTCACTGGCGTAGGTATCAATGAATAATCAACTGCTTTAGTGCCAGAGGGAGGCGGAACAGGACGAGTCGCATTCTGATATTTCACACCCACACCAATGGAAATAATGCTGATGGCGTATGACAAAGCAAAATGCACGCGGTGTAAAGTGAGATACCCCGAATTAAAACGTCGCTCAAAGTTGTAAGAACTTCCAGCCGCTACGACTGTGGTATCGCTATCGATGAGCGATGCGGTTGGGCGATGATCATTGCCGGCTTGATTATAACTGTAGTCTCCTTCGACCACATATTGCTTGACCATCGACATGCCGGCTGGATTCAAGAACAAAGCATCTACATTGGTGGCAGTGGCTCGTTCCGCACCACCCATGCCGATACCACGCACCGATAAAACATCACCACCCAGTGAAGGTTCTGATAAAATGGATTCCGCCGGCGCTGGCGTGGTGACAAATAAATAAACGAGAAGAACATTTAGCATCAGTGCCTGGACATACTACTGGAACTGCTTGAGGCGCAACACATCTTGCAAAACACTATTATCTAATGATTACTGTTCAACGAAACAACGCCTAAGCGACCGAGCAACCATAACGATAGCTGACCTTGATCGCCAAAACTCACTGCATCATAGGTGTCGGTTGCATTTAAAATTTGCGATGCCGTTGTCACTTTTGCATTGTCTTGAAATTGCACCGACAAAGTGCTCGCCAAAGAAGTGTCGAAGTTCACCGTATTTGAAGTGCTGCCATAAACAACATTAGCAACTAAAATTTGATCAGCAGTGTTTGCGTTTGCCAAATGAAGTGTAGCGTTTTGTGTTTGTTCTCCGGTTGCAGCGTGTACCAGTCGAATGCCAGGATGTGCATCGTCATCTGCTAACACCACAACAAAAGGCGGTTTGGTTTGTGCCTGTGCCGCAGTTCCTCCTACCACAAATGAATAGCGTGTATTGGCGGCAAGATTTTGGTTGATGGTGGCAATGAGGTTGCCCTGAAAATTTCCACTTGCAATGGTGACCTGATGCATACCGGGTGGAAACGGAGTGAATGCCGCCGCTGGAGGTAGGGTTGCCACAGTTGTAGTAGTGAGTGCTGAAACGTTATCAATTGATAACGCCATGGCGCCAAGATCGACACTCACATTGACTAAGCGTATGACTGTGCTTCCCCATCTTCCAACAATTCCGGTGGGGTCAAGGACCAATGTTTCAGTATAAGGTGAGCCCAAACCACCCCAAGTGATAAAAGTGTAAATTTGTCCTTGATTGAGAGTCACAGTTCCCGGAGTTAATCCTGAATTGCTGGCGGCAGGTGCAACTTGCCAATTTTGTGCGTTGGTTGAAACCAATTGAGGTTCGCGCACATTACCTTGTTCTACCGCACCGTACAAAGTTTGTGGGGACGCAGAAGGATTATATTGTAAATCAAGTGCCCCTAATCCATTCGCGGTGACTGCGTAAATTGCCCAAACAAATCCCGGTGGAGCTGGTTGGGTGATAGTCTCTGGTACGAATGTGGCTTGAACGATTCCATCTAATGTATAGATAAGAAGTGTTTGATACGTACCCGCTGGTGACCAAAGGTAAGTATCAATCAGCGTGCTTCCATCGCTTTTTTGTATGTGGGCAATGTGCAAACCAGGTGTTGTGATCAACGAATAATTTCCTGGCGCAAGATTTCCGTTGGTGAGGGTCGATACTCGAGGCGTGCTTTCGCCGTCTAAAATAAATTGGATGGTGGTACCGTCGGTGAGGCCATTGAAGATGCGAACTCCGCCTGGCGCAACCGTGTTACTTGGGATACAGCGATCATTGCTACAGACAAGCGATGCTTGCAGCGACTGACAAAACGCATTCGCTTGTTGACCGTAAACAGAACATCCTGGAGCACAAACACCGCCACTTGCTTGCGGATGACAAACTAGTCCCGGCACCATGGCAGCGCACGTATCATCTTTTGTGCATGGAGCGGCGCAAGTACCACCCGCAATGGCAAGATGGCATACTTGCCCTTGTGCACATTTACTGGCGTCTGTGCACGAAAGAAATTGTGAGTCTGGATTGGCGGGTGGTGGCAGAGGCGGATCAACTGTACAAGCAAATGTCAGTAGCGAAATGAGACTTCCTTTGATAAACTCGCGCATGCCAAACTCCGGCTTTTCCATGCGCTGCGTTCCTGTAGAACGTCAAGATATTCTTCATGCAAGAAGTTGAACAGAAAGACTAGGACAGTAAGATAAAATTTCTTAGGGAACCCCAAAACCCAGGAATTTTTTTGATCAGTCCAGTGACTGACATGTGTTGGCAAATTTTATCTACAATTTTCCTGGGTTCTTGGGTTCCTGAGAAATGCTTCAATGCCTTAAGGCTGAATCGCGGGTGCTGGTTGATTGGGTTTTAGTTCTTCCCGCAATTGGCGCTTTAAAATTTTCCCCTGTGTGTTGCGTGGAATTTCTTTTACAAACACAACCCGTCGTGGCTTCTTCATCGATGATAAATGGTTGGCGCAAAATTCGATCACCTCACATGCAGTTAATGTTTTCCCCTCTCGCGGCACGATAAAAGCGCATACACGCTCACCCCATTCATTGTCGGGTTCACCGACGACCGCAACGTCTGCAATATGAGGGTGCTGCAAAAGTGTGTGTTCAATTTCTGCTGGATAAATATTTTCACCGCCCGAAATCATCATGTCGGTTTTTCGGTCGACGATAAAAAGATCTCCATCTCTGTCTTTGTAGCCAATATCACCCACGGTTCGATAATTTCCACGTAAGGCTTTTTGTGTGGCCGGCGGGTCTTTATAATATTGAAAATTGAATTGGTCTGAACTCACGAAAATTTCTCCCAATTCATTGGCGATGGCTTCGCTACCGTCCTCAGTGATCAATTTCACATCGACTCCAGGGAATGGGCTGCCCACAGTTGCGGGTTTTTTTTGCAGCAACTCTGGAGTGGCAAGACTCACCATACCAAGTTCAGTGGCACCATAAAAATCGTAAAGTATGGGCCCGAATGTCTCTAACGTTTTCTTTTTGAGGGATGCTGCAAGTGGAGCGCCGCCACAAATTAATCGGGTGAGTGTTTTAGGAGGTGTGGCTAAGCCATTCTCTTTTTCCAACAAGCGCACGATTTGTGTAGGTACAACAAAAGTACTAGTGATGTCGGCGCGTTCCCATAAAGCATGGGTATTTTCTGCATCAAATTTTTCATCGAGATAAACCGTACCGCCAAGAGTCAAAACAAATCCAATCAGTGCTTGGGGAGCGGCATGATAAAAAGGACAAGCCGTATGAAACCGATCGTAACGAGTGATGCCGAGTCGACTCATCACTTCATAAGCGCGCAAGTAACTAATGTGATGAGTATCTAACAATGCACCTTTAGGTTGGCCAGTTGTGCCCGAGGTATAAAGCATGAGATCTGCACCGTGTCGCGAAGGTTTTGTTTTTCTATGGTGCGAATGATGGGTGATGAAATGATCCCACGACACCGCTTGCTTTGGCGTTTCTTCGCCGTGCACAATGACCAAACGTGATCCTAAAAAATCACGTGTTTCGTCATTCAAACAAAGCCATTGTTCGTGATTTAAACAGATGACTCGAGCATCTGCATGCCGCACCACGTAAACAAGTTCTTCACTGCTTGCATAAGGCGAAATTGGCACGACGACGCTGCCTAAATTTCCTGCACCGATCGTCGCAATCACACCTGCTGTGGTGTTGCCTAATGCAACGACGATTTTATCGCCAGCGTGTATTGCTGCGTCGTCAAGGGCGCGAGTAAATTGATCAGCAAAAAAGTCGAGTTCTTTGTAGGTGAATGTTTCGTGTGCAGTCACTAATGCGGGGTGAGCGGGATCGTTAGCGGCGTGAACCCGCACCCCCGCATAAAGATCTTTGCGCCTTTGTCTTAGCAGTGAAAGCAAAGCGACAATGCCTTGCCAGCGCCACCCTGAAGCAAATCGGCTCTGTCTTAAATAAGTCACAAAAGTCCGCAGATCGTGCGCTTCTCGTCTCAGGCCTGTATAGTTCAAGCGGCACCCCACTGAGCTAATTTCAAAAATATTCCGTAAACGTAGGCGAAAAACTTACGTATTTTCTTCGGCCACGATAACGATGACGTCTAGGACTACGAGTTTTGAAATTTCATCCCCATGTTCAGGATCTTTCGATCAACTGTTTTTGTCAACAATTGCGAAAATAGAATCGCTGTTGTTGCTTTACCTCGACTCCACAGCCAGATTGTTGCATAGGCGGAATATGATGGAGTGGTTTTACGGACTTTTTTCAAGCGACATGGCGATTGATCTCGGCACCTCTAACACGCTGATTTATGTGAAGGGGAAAGGCATCGTGATTAATGAACCCAGTGTGGTGGCGGTGCAAAAAGATGTGCGAGGTGCCAAACGCGTGTTGGCGGTGGGTCGCGAAGCCAAAGATATGTTGGGGCGTACCCCCGGTTCTGTCAGCGCTATTCGACCCATCAAAGATGGTGTGATTGCTGATTTCGAAGTGACTGAAGCCATGCTACGGTTTTTTATTCAGAAAGCACTCGAACGGCGCACGCTGGTAAAACCGCGAATTATTATTTGTGTTCCTTATGGCATCACCGAAGTTGAGAAGCGTGCGGTCAAAGAATCAGCCGAATCTGCCGGTGCGCGTGAAGTTTATTTGATCGAAGAGCCAATGGCTGCGGCGATTGGGGCAGGACTGCCCGTCACCGAACCTTCGGGCAATATGATCGTGGTGATCGGCGGCGGCACCACCGAGGTTGCCGTGATTTCGCTCGCAGGAATTGTTTATTCAAAATCAGTTCGCACCGGCGGTGACAAAATGGACGAAGCCATTCATCAATATGTGAAGCGTCGTTATAATTTATTGGTGGGTGAACGTTCTGCGGAGCAAGTGAAGATAGAAATTGGCACGGCGTATCCGATGGCTGAAGTGAAAAAAATGGAAATCAAAGGTCGTGATTTAGTGGCGGGGGTACCAAAGAATATCCAAATTTCGAGCGAAGAAGTTCGTGAAGCCATGGCTGAACCCATTATGGCGATCACTGAAGCGGTGCGAATCGCGCTGGAACGCACACCTCCCGAATTGGCTTCAGACATCGTCGATCGCGGTATTGTACTGGCAGGCGGAGGTGCGTTGTTGCGTAACTTAGATTTGCTGCTCCGCGAAGAAACCAAGCTGCCAGTGGTAATTGCAAATGATCCAATGACGGCAGTGGTTCTAGGCAGCGGTAAAGCGCTGGATCAAATTGAATTATTAAAAGATGTGGCGATTCGTTAAAACGAGGTCATTGCAAAATACCTAGTTTATACGAAGAAATAATTAAACAGGAAGACGAGAAGACAGGAAGATTTCCTGATGATTAAAAGGTGATATTCGAGGGAAGCGCGAAAACCGACTTCACAATCATTCCTTCCCGATCTTCCCGCCTTCCTGTTAAACAATTATTTGGACAAGATGCGATGTCAGCATACGTGTTTTGCAAGATGCTCAAACGTTTGCAATGATCAGTCGCTTCCTACTCGCAATCATCGCCATTGTTGCGTATGAATAAAAAGCTTACATGTTTGATTTTTTGTGGAAATATTGGCGTTTCATTATTCCTGCTGCGTTGATCGCGGTAGCGATTGATATTGCGATGGTTCAGCATAAAGATGAAGATGACTACAATCTCATCGATCGAGGATTAGTAAAAGTAACCTCACCGGTGCAGTTACTGATCGGTAGAGTGTTAGATCGAGCGCAGGATGGATGGCATCGTTACCTTGAAAACGTCCATGCTGCTCAGCAAAATGAAGCGCTTCGTAGCGAATTAAGTGAAATGCGTCGCCAGCTTATTCACGCCGAAGAAGTGCAGCGCGAAAACCATCGCCTATTGGCACTTTTAGGTTTGATCGATCGCTCAAAGGATGTGCGTTATCAATCCGCGCGAGTGATCGCCTATTCGACATCAGCGCTTTTTAAATCTTTGCGTATTGATCGAGGGAGTGCAGACGGTCTTAGCAAAGGAATGGGTGTAGTGGTTGATACCGGCATCGTCGGTCGCTTGTTAGCGGTGGATACTCATTATTCCGATGTGATTTTGTTGATCGATGGCGCCAGTTCTATTGATGTGATTGTGGGTCGCACACGTGCGCGTGGCCGTTTACGTGGCGTGGGTGATGTTGACGGCTATCGCGCGCGCATCGAGTACTTGGTTCGTTCAGCCAATGTTGAAAAAGGCGATGAGATTCTAACCACCGGAGCTGGCGTTGTTTTTCCCAAAGGGTTGCTGGTGGGTTATGTCACGGATGTGAACAAAGTTGAGCACGGGTTATATCAAGAAGTGGTGGTTGAACCTGCCGCGCCTCTCAGACGACTTGATGAAGTATTGGTGGTGGTTGGATTTGGGCCGGGTGCAACCATAGAACCGCAAAAAATTATTCCTGCTGAGGATGAAGCTTCGTCGGAGTCTTCGGCAGAAGAAGACGCACCTGATGTGATCTTGCCATGAATTGGTTGATGATTTTAGGCACCACGTTGCTTGCTCATATGATTACCAGCTCTTTGTTGATTCGCTTTCTTCCCTTTTATTTGATTCCTCAATTGAACGTGTTGTGGGTGATTGTGCTCGCTGATCGTATGCCCACTTTGCGCAATAAAACATTTTCTGAGTTGGCTTCTGGCGTATTGCTGAGCGCTTGTATCGGTCACTTAACTGATGTCATGTTAAGCGCGCCTTTATTTCTACATACCGGCGTCTACACATTATTTTATCTGATTCAACGTTTCGTACTCGGACGACTTTCAACTCATAGTTCATTGCAAGGTCTTACTGTGGCGCTGCTTGCCTTTGCCTTGAGTGTTTTATTGTGGTGGGTCAAAGGTTTGCTGATCGGTTTTTCAATGCTGGCCACATTTTACTGGTGGCAGCAGAGTTTGTGGGCGATCTTACACGGCACGTTATTTGTAGTGTTATTCCCAGCTCTACAAAGAGCGGCGAGCGACGCAAATGAGAGTCGCTATCAGCGGTTGAGTTAGACACAGATATTGTTTCACCCACGAATTGCGCGCAGCACCCGTAAAAAATTAAGTCCTAAAATTTTTTGTACCCTTGTCGACGAAAATCCTCGACGAAGCATGATATCTACCAATCGTGGTAACTCTAGAACTGTGCGCAAATTATCAGGTGGTATGATCGCGCCGTCGAAGTCGCTGCCAATGGAAGCAAAGTCTTCGCCGACAGTGTTTACGATGTGCGCGATGTGATCCACAACTACTTCGGCGCTGATCTTTTTTCTCTTTCCTAAAAATCCTCGGTGAAACATAACGCCCACTGTGCCACCGCTGTCAGCAATGGCTCGTAACTGATCATCATCAAGATTACGCCAATGCGGATAAACACCGCATACGCCTGTATGCGTGACGATGAGAGGTTGAGTACGATCGTGAACGGCAACTGCTTCAAAAAAACCCTGCCGGCTGATGTGCGCCAAATCAACCAGAATGCGTTTTTGGTTGAGTACATCAATCAATTCTTTTCCTAAATTGCGAAGGCCACGGGTTTTGTAGCTCAGAAAACGACAGGGCGAACTCGTTTCACCCACAGATGAAGTGGTTAAATGCACCAGCGTCACGCGCAAAATCTCGTCGTCGACACGATCGAGCAGAGAAAGATCACCTGCAATTGCATTCCCTCCTTGAATAGAGAGGAACGCTGCATGACGATTGTGAATTTTTGCTTGCTGATATTCTGCAAAATTTCGCGCGATCGCGACTGCAGGATCTTCTAATAAAATTTCACGCAGTTGTTGGTAATTCTGCCAAAAAATTTTGGCCTGCGATGATTTGCCTCGAATGGAATAGGGGTTGGTAGTGATTGACCACATTCCACCGCTCAATTGCACATCGTGAACACGGGGAAGATCGAGTTGATTGCAAAACCGAAAACCATTCCAACTTGAGTGATGGATCTGGTGTAAGTCATAACCAAAAACGCGACTCCAAATGAACGAATCGATATGTAAATCGATGGTGTCGCTTTGTAACCATAATTCAGCTGCTTCGCGCGAAATATGAAGTGCAGCTGCGATCTCGTTTGATTTCATGAGTACCCATTCCACGCACAGGGGAGTATTTGAAAAATCTCGTAATCGTAATCGTGAACGTAGTCGAGAAACTTAAGTATTTTCTTCGTCCACGACGACGATGACGTCCCCGACTACGAGTTTTGCAAGAACACAGGTTAAAAAATATTGTTCTCCTTGAGCTAAGGAGAAGTAGAAGTATGAGTTTTTTAAGTGAGCTTATCTGGAAGGTAAAGACAACAATGAATTATTCGAAACGACGTTGACGACGACCGCCTTCGCGACCACCGCCTTCTCCGTAGCCACCACGACCGCCGCCGTAGCCACCACGTTCACCACCGCCATAACCACCACCACCGCCACGTTCGCGACGTTCCATGGGTCGTGCTTCATTGACGGTCAGAGGTCGCCCGGCAAGTTGTTGTCCATTAAATTTTTCGATCGCTGTCTCGGCTTCTTGATCAGTTTTCATTTCGACGAATGCAAAACCTTTCGAGCGACCGGTGTCGCGATCGGTAATCAGCTTGACGGATTCAACTTCGCCCGCTTCTGAGAACGCCTCTTTCAAATCGTCCTCCGTCAATGTAAATGCAAGATTACCTACGTACAATTTTCGACCCATAACCTCTAACTCTCCTCGAACTTTTCCCAAAGTCTCTTGTTCTGCGAAGCGAAACCTACGGGCACCACGCCCTATGCTTCGCCAAGCACAGCCGCTGCCTCTATCAGCTTTATAAATAATTGTACAATTGTTTTTGCCGAAACTGTGCGAGGCACTGAAAGATGTCCGCTTTTGGAGAGCGAGCCGAAGGTGATGGATGAGAAACATAGAGTAAATTTACTGATTATCAAATACAGTAAAAGGTCCTTGAGCTTGAGAGCTCGAACCGATAGTTGAGAAAAAGCCTCCGACATAAACATTAGATCCACTTACTGCTAATGCTCTCACAGTGGAATTAGGGTTGGGATTCCACGCTTGCAGATTTCCACTTGTGTCAAGCTCTGCGAGATTGGTACGGGTGACCCCTCCTATTGTAAAGGAGGTTCCAACATAGATATTGCTGCCGCTCAATGCTAATGCTCTTACGGCGGCACTGCCACCGGGATTCCAAGCCTCAAGGGCGCCACTGGAGTCAACCGCCGCGACATAATTTCGAGTACTCCCTCCCATGGTGGTAAAAAGCCCTCCAATATAAAAATCAGTACCGTTTGTGGCTAACGCGTATACAGGCTGATTTGCGTTAGGATTCCACGATAATAAGTTTGCACTGCTATCAAATCCCGCGAGTCGATTGCGTGTGGTTGCGCTTGGGCCAGCAGTGACAAAGTCTCCCCCCACAGCAAGATTGGTGCTAACCATCGTTAAGGCATACACAACAGGATTTATGCAACAAATATTAGCAAGCTTGGCGTCCCAAGAGAGCAGACTGCCACTTGTGGCATCCACTGCCGCAAGACTACCGCGTGTCGTCCCACCCATAGTAGTATAAGTTCCTCCGGCGTAAACTGTTGATCCATTGACTGCGATGGCGCTGATAGTGCCAGTGCTGCCTGCATTAGGATTCCAAGAGAGCAGAGTGCCATTACCGCTAATATCATTAACTGCCGCAAGTGCATTGCGGGCACTGCCACCAATATTTCTAAATGTTCCGCCGACGTAGACCGTAGAACCACTCACTGCGATGGCATCGACTTCATTATCTGGACCAGGATTCCAAGAATTATTCAGCGTCCCATCAGAATTAATCGCGGCAAGGTTGTTGCGAGTTTGACCGCCTACCGTATTAAATACACCACCGACATAAACATTCGAACCACTCACTGCGAGCGCATTCACCGTAGATCCTGCGTTGGGGTTCCAAGATTGAAGGGTCCCATCGCTTCCAATTTCTGCCGCTCGATTTCGTGTCCCTCCGCCAATGGTAGTAAAATTACCACCCACATAAATATTTGAGCCATTGATTGCTATAGCACTGACCGTTGAATTTGGGCTTGGATTCCAAGATTGTAGGGTGCCGCTGGTATCAACTGCCGCCAGCCGGCTTCGGCTGGTACTTACAATGGTGGTGAAAAGTCCTCCGATGTAAACAATAGACCCGCTAATTGCCAGGGCGTTTATTGTTCCTGTGCCGTTGGTGGTGGGATTCCACGTTTGCAAATTACCACTAGTATCAATCGCTGCCAGTCGACCTCGAGCCGTGCCACCAATTGTCGTAAAAGATCCTCCCACATAAACAATCGAGCTGCTGATCGCGATCGCACTTACCGTGTTGCTCGCATTAGGATTCCACGCCTGTAAATTGCTACTACTGGTGGTATCAACAGCCGCCAGCCGATTTCGCGTGCTACCACTCATTGTGGTAAAAGATCCTCCCACGTAAACAATCGAGCTGCTGATCGCGATCGCATTTACGGTGCTACTCGCGTTGGGGTTCCATGCTTGCAAATTGCCGCTGGTATCAATGGCCGCCAGTCGATTTCGCGTGGAGCCACTCATTGTAGTAAAAGATCCTCCCACATAAAGAATAGATCCGCTCATCGCGATAGCGTTTACTGCGCCGTTCGCATTGGGGTTCCAACTCAGATCAAGCGTTCCATCTGAATTGATGTGAGCAAGATTATTGCGGGTAATTCCACCGATACTAGTAAAACTCCCACCGATGTACCATCCTCCTGAACCGTCTGAAATTACCGCTGAAACGGTATTGTTTACTTTTGCATAAGTTGTGAAAGGGGTTCCATTGGTTGAATCGACAGGAACTCCACCGCCTGTATATGGCCCGACATAAGAAAAGAGTCCCCCAATGTAAGTCGTGCCGTCGCCACCAATCGCAAGGGATGTGACCTCTCCACCCGAAGTCGTGACAGCGAAATTTGCAAGCGGGACATTCTGTACATACGCAGACTGAGCGGATGGAGACGTGCTGCCGGGATCGTTTGAAGTCTGCAGTGTCATGGTGAAGTTTCCGGAAAAGGTATAATCACTTACTTCCATGTTGCCCCAAAAATAGGTGGTGCCACCGTTTTGAAAAGCAACAGCTGTTCCGAAGCTATTCGTACCACCAGCACCACCAAAGGTGAAAGTGCTAGTCGGAGTATATAAGGCGTCGGTTCCATTGGCGGCTACTCTTACTGAAGTCGCTGTAATCTGACAGTCGCTGTCACCCTGAGCAATGGTCAGGGCAGCAATCGACGAAACGTATCCACCAATGGCAAGGCTCCAAGGATCACCACCGTTGTGCCCCTCGCAAGAATTCGCACCTGATCCATAAGTTCCCACAGTCTCTTCAAATGTTGCAGTATACAGGGTGCCACCTATATTGATTGAAAGTGCTTGATTCCCGCTCGTTGTGCTTGAAATGACATTTAGTTTGGGTGTCACAAAATGAAGCCGCCCTATGCATGAAGTGCATAGCAAAAGGGCCAACAATGCTGTTATATTGATTCTCCGGGAAAAATTCACCCAATAATACATAAATTCTCATATATCTTATCGTTGGATTTTATTTGTTGCTAAGTTTTCTCCAACCTCAGGGCAGCCGCATCTAACAATCTTCGCTTAGCCAGGTTGCGTACTTATCTCGCGGTAGTGGCCCTATAAATACTATTTCGCATCATCAGAGATATGGAAGATAATAAGGCAGGTCTGGATGCAGGACACTTTACCCCCAAGAAGAATTTTAACCCCCATTTTAGGACAGTATCGGCAGTCATTCAGGTGTTGGTTGCCTAATCTAATAATGTTGCTGTCGCTAAATCGCGGATCTCCAACCTCGAGGCTCCGGGTTCGAGATCGCTTCGCGAGCGAATTGCCCTGGACAAAAATCCTCGGCCAAGCGGACTGTAAGCCACAAATCCGATGTTGAGTCGTCTCGCGACCACAAGGAATCCAATCCCAAAATTACAACTGAAGTTTATGATCGCCTGGCGCCGGAATATCTGCGAGGTGAGATTGATCGTTTGCAATTTGATCTACCAATCGAAGCTAAAACGGCTTTCGCAAAATCTTCATTTGCCACGAACCACGGAGACAACAGAAATGATGCTGATCATCAAACAGGAAAAACTCAATGATTCTTATGGATTTAATATGGCGGGGTGGACGGGACTCGAACCCGCGGCCTCCGGCGTGACAGGCAGACAGAAGCCATTCCAGATAATTAAAGTGCTTCGCAAACCCTTACAAACATTCAAGATTCTGAATCGATCCAGTTCAATCAATTGCAGCATTTAGCGGGTTTTAGCCGAAATTTTGCTGCACGATTTGCTGCACAAAACGATCATCTTCTATCTGTTCGCCAAGTCGCCAAATTTTACCGAAACGGATGCTACCGAAATGGTAGCTACCAAAATGGGAGGTGGAGATACTACCGAACTGGTAGGGGGTAGTACCTCCCAATCCGGTACTAGTACCGGATTGGATAAACCAAATAAAATCAAAGAGTTGGAATCGATTTTTGAACCTCTAAAGAAAGATCTTAAAGAAAGTATTAAAGAAATCTCTCTCAGCGCCGCCGCACGCAGTTCTCTTGAAATCGAACTGAATGCTTTCACAGAGAAAACGAGAGAGAGGGCGATTAAACTTGTCGAAAATCTGATTCGACAATTTCCAGCCGAAGCTGACGAAATCGCCTATGTGTTCAGCAATCTGCGCCAATTTGGTGCACCTGATGGCAAGCCAATTGTTTCGCCACTAGGATTGATCGAAAATGCCTGGCCACAACTACGCGATTTTTTTCGTACGAAACAAGAAATAATAAAAAATGCGAACAATCGGGAGGTTGAACATAACCGAGTTGCCAACCAAATTACGCAAGAACGTGAACAGGCGATCGCACATAACGCGAAGGTGCGTTCAGCGTTTGAAATCGAATTTCCTAAACCAGAGGAAAAACTCCTTGCCTTTCAACATTACGCGCCAAACGGATTGGTCGATCCATCAACATCGTTCGGTCAAATGCTAGCCATGAATGCTTGGTATGAGCAGCTCAATACCAACCCAAATGCTGCCGTTAAAATTAATTGCGTCGGAGAGCTGGCATGATGGCGGAAGGTGACAATAGGCAGTTTGAGATCATCTTTTATGAGGATGAGCATGGAGATAAGCCAGTCCTACGTTGGATTCATGAAGAGCTCACACCATTTCAACGCCGTACATTGGGAAAGGCGATGAAACATATTCTCCCAAAACTAGGTATCAACGTGTGTGGGACGGAATTTGGTAAGCAACTTGGTGGTGGATTGTTCGAATTTCGTTTGAATCTCGACGTAGTAGACGAACCGGCTGATAGTGCGGTATAATGTCCAGAAAGTCGAAAACATGCCAACTTGGGATCCTAATCTTTATTTACAATTTGTTAACGAGCGTACTCGACCGGCGCTGGATCTAATCACGCATGTCAATGCTGTACGCCCCACCCGAATTATTGATTTGGGTTGCGGACCTGGCAACAGCACAGCCTTGCTTCGCCAACGTTGGCCAGAGGCCAATATTACTGGCCTTGATAATTCTGAGGAGATGATTGCTGCCGCTGCGCGGGCCTACCCAACAGAAAAATGGGTTTTAGGCGACGCGGCCTCCTGGACAGCTGATTGTCCCTTGGATGTTATTTTCTCTAACGCCGCTCTGCAATGGTTGCCCGATCATGCTGTTTTGTTCCCGCATCTCCTGGCCCAGCTTACTCCTACCGGCGTGTTGGCTGTGCAGATGCCCTCCCATTATGAGTCTGCCCTGCATCAGGTCGTGCTTGAAGTCGCCGATGCCGTCTCGTGGCGTCATCGCATGGAGTCATCCCGCGTGGCGCTCAGCAAAGAGCCGCCCTCTATCTACTACGATATCTTGCAACCTCTGACATCTCACGTGGATATGTGGGAGACCGAATACTTTCATATCGTGAACGGGCCGCAAGCGATTGTGGATTGGTTTCGTGGAACAGGTTTGCGTCCTTTCTTGGAAGCTTTGGAGACCGAAGAACAGAAGCAGGATTTCGAGCAGAGGGTACTCGATGGTTATGCTCAGGCTTATCCTCCGCAGAAGGATGGTCGAGTTTTGTTTCCGTTTCGCCGGTTATTCATAGTTGCTTACAAATGAGGGCCAATGATAGGCAATAAAAAAAGATGAAATGGTGACGGAGACTGTTTTTCCTATCCCCCGCAAACTTGAGTACCCAACGCTGCTGAATCATGGAGCGCCTATATTGCGTGCATACCCGCCTGAAACAGTAATCGCGGAGAAATTTGAGGCAATGGTAGCTCACGGTGCGCTGAACAGTCGAATGAAAGATTTCTACGATATCTGGTTTCTTGCTCAAATCATACTTTTGAGGGTGCGGTTTTAGCACGAGCCATTAAGGAGACCTTTGACAATAGAAAACGCGAGCTAGATCTAAATCCAATTGCGCTCACGCCCGAATTTTTCAACGGAGATTTCGCTCGTAAGCAATGGACAGCATTCATAAAAAACGCAAAACTCAATCACGTGCCACAAGAACTAGCTGAGGTAGTTAGCGTCCTACGCACGTTTCTTCTACCAATTGCTGCACATTTTATTAATGGCAAACCTTTACCCGAACACTGGTCATCTCCTGGTTCGTGGTCAGCACTATGATTCCCTAAATGGAACAGTGTTAACAAGCGAAGTGGTGTTCGCACGACCAAAATCTCTTGCTGGATTTTGTGGTTCGTGACTTTGTACTAAGTCCAAAGTGCTATTTTAAGGAATTAGCAATGAAAAAACCTCATGGCCACAGACCACACTGAAAGCATTGGCGGCGAATCAATCCCGGAGATCGCAGTGATCTCATTTCATCCGTTAGAACGGCCATTGAAAACAAATGGAGGATTGATAAAGCCATGAACAAAAAAAAGGAACGACGGTGTCATGAATGCGGCATCGGTAAAGTAAGAAAGGTAGCAAAAAAAGGTCGCATCGGCAGCTTCAAAAATCTGCATCATCTTCCTTTGCCATCCACCCTGGAAATTCCAACATGCAGTCATTGTGGTACCGAGTGGATCGATTTGGCCACAGCTAAAACGATCGATACAGCACTCGAAAAACTTTATCGTACGGAGCTCAGAAAAAGAATAAAGACATCCATTGAAGTTATTTCAAACCAGATTCCTCAACAGCGCTTGGAAAGTCTACTTGGATTGTCGCAAGGATATTTATCAAAACTTCGTTCGGGTGTACGTGATCCTAGTCCTGAATTAGTATCAAATTTGGCCCTTATCGCTAATGACCCAGTGAAGCGTGTTCGTGAACTAGAGAAGTGTTGGCGGGCAGCGTAGTGATGTAAAAAATTGCTACAAAAACCAAGGTTAAGATCCGAGCTGGTTAAGATTTGGATTTTAAGGTCGGCAACACATTATCAGTAACATATTTTCATCAGGAAAAAGTTAACCATGAAAGTTTTGGTGATTCAGCATACGGTCCATGAAGGGTTGGGCAGTTTTGAAGAAGTTTTAAGTTGTCGTGATATCAACGTCTCTATCATTCGAACTTTTGCGGGTGATCGGTTTCCAGCACATGGTGATGACCAAGATGGATTGATTGTCTTGGGTGGTCCAATGGGTGTTTACGAAATGGAGCGTTACCCATTTCTTGAACAAGAAAAAGCGCTGATCTCATCTGCGTTACAAGCAGGGGTCCCTATCTTGGGTATTTGTTTGGGTAGCGAACTTTTGGCGTCAGTTTTAGGGGCGAAGGTATATCCAGCGCCGTCCAAGGAAATTGGCTGGTTTCCGGTAACCCTGACAGAAGCAGGGTTCTCCGATCCTCTTTTCTCTGAGGTATCTAACGTTTTCGTTCCTTTGCACTGGCATGGCGACGTATTTGATTTGCCTTCGGGGGCGGTATCGCTTGCGACTTCTAAACAGACTGCTTGCCAGGCATTTCGTTGGTCAAAAAATGCCTATGGAATTCTTTGCCATCTTGAGGTGACTCCATCGATTGTAAATGGAATGGTCGCTGACTTTGGCGCTGAGCTGCAAGAAGTCCACACATCCCTTGATGAGTTTCAGCGAGCAACAAAACTCTATCTAAGCTCAATCTCATCTGTGAGTGATGTGGTCTTCAAGAAATGGGTCGACTTAGTGATTTCGTATCACAAACAAATCGATCCCAATTGAAAACCTCGCATCAGTGAAAATCCCTGCTTGCAATATGAGGCGAAGACAACTAATGGCCAAAGCTTTTCGGCAATGAGATGAGTGACTCCTTGTTCGTTTTGAATCTTGCCTGTAACGCCTAAAGTGTTGCAGTCTTCTCTCTTAAGCTCAGCGCGCTTGGCGTTTTCAAATATTTTTCTCTTCAAACCGTTTTTTCTTACGCCATAGAGTGGTGGTGTCTATGCCCAATATTTTGGCTGCTTCTTCTTGCGTCGCACTCTGCGCCAAAATTCTGTGAATGTGTTCGCGCTCAATTTGATCAAGGGTGAAATTCCCTCCCACTTCGGGCCGACGCGTTGGTAATGATTGCATGCGATCGGGGAAGACTTCTGGCGTCAGCACTTGTGCGGTTGAGAACACCAAGGCGCGCTCAATGGTGTTGCGAAGCTCACGAATATTTCCTGGCCAATGATAGTTTGTTAGCAGCAATTCTGTTTCAGCGCTGAGGGTCGGAAGAGACCGACGCATAGAACGCGCAAAGAATGCTAGAAAATGTTGGCACAAAGGAAGAATATCTTCTTGTCGTTCGCGCAGTGGCGGCAAGGTCACGTCAACGACACTCAGCCGATAGAAGAGATCTTCGCGAAAGCGACCCTCTTTGATTGAGACTTCGAGATTCCGATTGGTGGCGGCGATCACTCTCACATCAGCGTGACGGGTTCGCGTTTCGCCGAGACGTTCAAACTGTTTTTCATGAAGAAAT
>Ga0207120_1055_pt1 | contig 27395 bp, 29 predicted proteins | sample Alteio_BWMinHeat_40_FD_153509 | JGI IMG/M metagenome (GOLD analysis project Ga0207120, IMG submission 153509) | Enriched cells from forest soil in Barre Woods Harvard Forest LTER site, Petersham, Massachusetts, United States -... | ecosystem: Environmental > Terrestrial > Soil > Temperate forest >...
TTTAAGTCAGACGCCAGCGATGAGCAACGATTGAAGGCAAAAAATGCTATCGCAGTTATTCAAGAGACATTCAATAGTCGTGATAAGCAGCAAGAGACTGACAGTAAAACCAATTGGGCTGCAGTTTTACGCAATCAGATAACTCAAACTATTATAGATCATGCGCAGCAGCATAATGTTATTGTTGATACCTGGTTCATAAAACCTGAACATATACAGCAAGTTGCAGACAGTCATAGTGTTGTACATGTTGTAGCTTATAGCTCTCTTCCAGAGGTTGTTAAGCGAACTATGAAACGAAATTATGCAGCATTAATGAACGGAAAAGACATATCAAACCTTAGATTTTTTCATCAAGCCCTTAAAAGTTTTACGAGAACGTACGATCTTCCAGATAGTCCAGAGGGATCGATAGCTAGCCTTGATAAAGAAACTGTTGTACATGCGCTTGATCTTGTAGAGGTACAGCTACACAATACGCCTCAAGCTACTGGATATTCAAAAACATTTACTCGCGGTGAATTCAGCTTGCAAGAGTTTCAAGAATATCGAGAAAATTTGTTACGTAAGTTTAAGTCGCAGACAGCATACGTTGTTCCTAATTTACCGTTTGATATGGTGGTGATGACTGATGGTTGTGATCCTGTTGAATCTGCAAAGCGAATTATAAATTTTGTAAAGTTAAGAAATAATTAAAAATTATCCCTTTATTAACACCCCATGAAGGATTAGCATGAAATTATCACTCCTTGCTCTATGCTCTATTGCTCTTGCTCATACCAGTGCAACATTACCAGCTGAACAACAAGTATTAAAAGTAAAAACACTCAAAGCCACTCTTGAAATTCCGTTTGCTGCACAGACCACCATTTTGCAGATTAAGGAAGCAATTGAGCGGGATGAGGGTATTCCCACAGCACAGCAAGTTCTGGTCAAAAATGAAGGTTGGATGCTTGCTCTGCCTCCTAAAAAACTCACAGTAACATTAGACGATAGTCAAACATGCCGATCTTATGATTTGCAAAATAATAATGAACTAGACTTATATATAAGAATCCGCAGCTAGTGTAATAAGTTAGATATCATAAAAGAAAATAAACCCCCGTAGAGAAATCTGCGGGGTTTGTGTTGGTGCCCCCATTGAGATTTGATGGATTTTTCATAAAAAGCCCACTACATAGCCATTTTTACCCTTATTTTTATATACAAATTATCGGTATCTGTGATACTTACCTATAAAAATATTATCTTTATAGGTTAACTATGATTACACGACTGCCAGTTTTTTCTCTCGTATGTTTGTTTTTTATGGTATCTGCTGTTCAACATCCAACTGGTTTTATTACTCTTAAAGAATGTGTTCAACAAGGTGCAGAGGCAACGTATGTATTGCAAGAGAATGGAGAGAAACAGTTTGTTTTAATTTTGGAAAACGGTGTTGTTGTTGATGAGGGTGGCATTGTTACACATGATGGCAAAATATTAACCGATACAGAAACATATAAGCAAGATCAACAACGACTCTTGCGGGGAAAGCGTGATATTAGTAAAGAGAAGATAATGGTTTTTGATGGAGCATTGGCAGTCATGTCATGCCCAGGACAACAATGTTATTATCATTGGTTGTTACAAGCGCTTCCAAGGCTGAAGATTTTGAGTGATTCACAGCACGCATACGATAAAATTTATGTATATGCAGATAATGTTAACTATCATTGGCAAAAAGATGCTGTATACACGGTTATGGACTACCTTGATATCTCACGTGATAAGCTTTTATTTGTTGAAGCTGATACTATCGTACAAGCAAAAAAACTTCTTGTTCCATCAGTACCTTGGCTTCCTTCAAAGCCCGGATTTTGGGATGTTACGTTAGAATGGTATAAGGAGTTTTTCAAGGATGTTTTTGTGCGTAAAGCACAACAAACGCCAAGGCATATCTTTATTTCTCGCTCTAAAGCACACTATCGGCGTATTAGTAATGAAACGGTTCTTATGGAATTATTGAGTACCACGCAGGGATTTGTTTCGTATTGTTTAGAAGATCTTTCTATACGCGAGCAAGCAACACTATTTAACAATGCTGAAGTTATTGTGGGGCCTCATGGGGCAGGATGGACAAATCTCATTTTTTGCAAACCAGGAACAAAAATTATTGAAATTGATCACGGTTTAAAGGGTGAACAGCGCAGTTCCTTTAAGGGCATGGCTGAATATATGGATTGTTTATATTATCCATTTTACACCGATCTGCTTGAACAGACTGATTGTCCAGAAAATATTCACGATCCAATTAATCAAGATATAACCGTTGATGTTGCAGAATTTGATAAGTTTTTGCAGCAATTAGGAGTTATGTCTACCTCAAATATCACAGTGCATGCTAAGAATTAGATTGAAAATAGCGCTTGATGTTGAGTGCAATTTTTGCGGCATCGCTCCATGGAACATACAAAGCACCATAGATACCGTTAATCCCTATCAAAGTATCGATTAATCCGCCAAGAGCTGTTGCTTTGGTGAGATAGAACTTGTCTTTAGAGCGCAACCATGCATAAAGACAGCAGCCTGTTATCGCTTGTGCCACGGGGCCAGCTACGAGCATCGCCGTGTCTTGTTCTAGTGACGCGTGGTAGAGTTCTGCATCGGTTTCATAACGTTCTTCCCAGCGGCTGTTACTTTCAAATGGGTTAAATCCGGCAAACTCAACTCCAGCACATTTTAAGCGTGGATTTTCGCTGCGAGGGCCACCAATAACAACATCTACAGGAACACCGCACAGTAACTTTGCCACTGCTGCATGACCGAGTTCGTGAATGAGGGTTATAAGCATCATAACGCTATAAGCAGCAGCAACATCTTTGACGCCATCAGAAGAGCAAAGATACTGAGCAGCGGCTTTAGGATAGGTAGCTAGTGATGCAGAATCTTGGGCTGGTACACAGGTGGTACTGGCAAGGATTGAAACCAGAAGAAAAGGTACTAAAGATTTGTTCATAGAAACTTCCCATTAAAGATTGAATGCTTCTTGATTACACTAGCATCAAATGAGTGCATGGACAAATTGGCGACTGGTAGGCTTCATCTGCACCTAAAGGGAGGAATGTCAGCATAGTTATGTTAATGTCATAATCAGTATTTAAGCAATTAATAATGCGTTGATCTGAATGGAATTGTTTTTTAATCATATTTGTTAAGACTTATTGGCTGTTATATAAGCCTTTAAGCATTGCCCTGTTAACGAATCTTGATTTTCAGTAATTTCTTGAGGTGTACCTGTTGCAACAATTTTGCCGCCTGCAAGCCCGCCGCCTGGACCAAAATCAATAATGGTATCTGCATTACAAATAACATCTACGTTATGCTCAATTACTACCACCGTATTCCCTTTGGATACCAATTTTCTCATGACATCAAGCAATTTTTCCACTTCATGCGGGTGCAAGCCTGTTGTTGGTTCATCCAATAAGTACAATGTATCTCCGGTTTCAGATTTGGATAATTCGGCCGCTAATCTAATTCGTTGGGCTTCCCCTCCTGATAAGGTCGACGTAGATTGTCCTAATTTAAGGTATTCCAAACCAACGTGTCTCATTACATCCAAGAGTGCAAAAATCTTCTTTTCTTGCCTAAATAGAGCAATGGCATCGCTCACCGTCATATCTAAAATGTTTGCTATGTTATGTCCTTGAAATTGCACGGTTAACAGTTCTTCATTGAATCGCATGCCGTTGCAGACAGGACACTCCGTCTCAATATTAGGCATAAAGGTCATGTCAACCTCCACTACACCCGAACCATTACAGTTTTCACAGCGTTCATCGGATGTATTAAAAGAAAACTTCTCGGCAGCAAAGCCACGAGTTTTTGCTTCTGATAAAGAGGCAAATACATCTCGAATCAAATCAAAAAGTTTTGTGTAGGTTGCTACATTGGAACGCGATGATTTTGAGTTACCTATGGTGACTTGGTCAACTGTCACGATTCGATTAAAATGATGTAGCCCATCAACAGAAGCATATTTTCCTGGAACTTCACGCGCATGATTAAAATGCCTTCTTGCCACCTTATCCAAGATATCAAATAAGAAAGTTGATTTTCCTGAACCGGACACACCAGTCATCACAACAAGTTGTTTTATAGGAATACTCACGTCAATATTTTTTAGGTTATGTTCGCAAGCACCTCGTATAGTTAGTGCTCCAGTTTCACGGGCGGCAGGATTTAGCGTGGTAGCCGTTTTTTTGGCCAAATATTTGCCCGTACTAGATGTTGCACAAGCCATAACTTGAGCGGGTGTACCGAAAGCTACAACTTCACCACCTTGGCTGCCTCCACCAGGTCCTATATCTAGGATGTAATCAGCCTTTTCAACGACGTCCATGTCGTGCTCAATGACTAAAACAGTATTACCAGCTTCTTGTATCTTTCTCAGTGTTGTTAATAATTTTATCGTATCATGAGGATGTAGACCTGTCGTTGGTTCATCGAGAACATACAAAACTCCGGTGAGTCCACTGCCAAGCAAACCAGCTAGTCTTACTCTTTGCGATTCGCCCGCAGAAAGGGAAGGGAGTGCGCGATCCAACGTTAGATAGTGTAAACCAACTTCTATTACATTTGATGTTCGTTCTTTCAATGCGCCTGAAAAAGCTGTAAGAACGTGCAATTCATCCTCTTTAACGAGCTTATCCAAGCCATGTAGCCATTCAAGCAGTTCACTGAGACTAAGCCTGGTCACGTCAATAATAGTTTTTCCACCGACCATTACTTCTCTGCCAAGTCTTGCTAAACGGGTATTCTTACACTCGGTACACGGCTCGTGTACAATATATTTCTTGACGTCATTTGAAGCCTTTACAGGATTCTTCTTATAGAGGTTCAATAACTGGGGAATAACGCCTTCAAAATTTCCTTCACTAACTTTTTTAGGCGCGGTGATATTCTTGTGCGCCTTAACAAAATCTGGAAAAGTAATCCCGTAAAGTAAGAAATTTTTCTGCTCTCTGGTGTAGTTTCGTAGCGGCATAGTTGGGTCAAATGGAAAATTATAATGCCTGCTTGCAGCAAGGATGACGCTCTCGTAATGCTTTGCAACTGCCTCATTCCAAAAATCAACCCCGCCGTTTCTTATTGTTTTTTCTTCATTAAGTAAACGTGATAGATCGACCTCGATGATTTCACCTACTCCTTTGCAAGCCTCGCATGCTCCCATTGTCGCATTGAATGAAAAGTGAGCCATGGTTAATTTTTCTAGTTGTTGACCACAATGAGGACAATCGAAATAGCTTTTCTTTCTTTTCTTTGAAGAAGAAGTTGCACGTTCATCTTCAATCTCAACCACAGTCAAATGGTGTTTATCTTGCAATGGTTGTTTAACGATTTTTCCACAACTTGTGCATGGTTGACGTCCCATAGCAGCAAACATATTCCTTAGAATGGTGAGAATACCTGTTTTTGTACCGACCGTAGACCGGGGATTAAAATCGGCTACACGTTGCGAAATACCAATGGAAGGGGACAACCCTGTGATACTATCTACTTTTGCTTTTTCGATATGATCCGTAGTCATCCCAAGTGATTCCAAATATTGCCTTATACATTCTTTTTGCAAGACATCAGTTGCAATAGAGGATTTACCCGACCCTGAGGGGCCAGTTAATACAACTAATTTGTTTTTAGGAATTTCGAAACAAATATTTTTTAAATTATGTTCTTTGGCACCATGTACAATGATTTTATCGCGATGGTGGGTAATAGGTAGGCTACATTGTAAAGAGCAAACAGTATGATTTGTGCTTGTCATAATTACCCTCCATTTATTGTAACTTTTTGTTTCTTACGGTTTTTAATGTTTTGATGGCTTTTTCGCACCATTCCAGAGACGATGTCACTTGTAGAATTCCGTGATTCAATGTAATTAATCCATATAACGATTCTAAGGAATCGATGCAGCGTAATCGATGTTCGACTTCTTGGAATGAGGATAATTTATCGGTCAGTTCTTTTTTATAGTGTTCTAGATGCTCAATAGTGGTCTCGAGAGGAACTAGATTGCCGAAAAAAAGTTTTAGTAATAACTCGTTTCGTACCTGTATGTTTTCAGGCGATTTTACCAACCAATTCTTAAGGGCCTTTTTTCCTGCAGAGGTGAGGGTATAAACATTACGTTTACGATCATTTCTTGTGGGCGTATCAAGTTTCACCACTAATTTTTGGTTTTCTAAATCCTCTAATACAGGGTAAATTGAACTAAACGTCTCTTTCCAAAAGTTTTGGGTAGTTGCTTCCATATGTTTCTTGAGGTCGTATCCAGAGCTTTTTTTTAATAATGCCAACATTCCCAAGATAGCAAATTGGCTTTTTCCGCTTTTTGACATGTCTCTCTCTCCTGTAATATATCATACTGATATATTTATCATATATCATTTTGATATATTGTGCAATCCCGTTATTTTATCTATTTCAGACCCATTAAAAACAGCTCTGGTTCAAGGTTTACCGGTTTTTTATGAGGGGTATTGACCGACCGTCGGTCTACTGCTATACTTAGGTTATATATGAGGTAAACAGGGGATTACTATGAAAAGAGTTGTAAAAAAGCCAGCAGATCGCCGATGCGAGATTGTACATGCAGCCAGGCACCTATTCCAGACTCAAGAATACGATAAAACAACTATGCAAGATGTAATGAGTTACTTGGGCATCGCCAAAGGCACCATTTATCACTACTTCGACTCCAAAGAAGCACTTCTTGAGGCGGTTATAGAAAACATCGTGGATACGAATATTGAGCACATGCAAAGTCTTATGCAGGATACACCGGGAACCGCCTTAGAAAAAATCCAGACTTTGATAGCAGCTGGTGATATCAGCGCAGAAAATGAAAACATTTTAGAGGGGCTTCATCGGCAGGGTAATTATGCCATGCATGCCCGCCTTCTTGCTGCCACGTTGATAAAACAAGCTCCTTTATATGCAGAGTTGATTCGACAAGGTTGCGATGAAGGGGTTTTTCAGACAGATAACCCGTTGGAATGCGCAGAGTTTGTTCTTGTCGGAGTTCAATTTCTTACTGATTTGGGGATTTATCCTTGGTCACAAGAAGATTTGCGTCGTAGGGCACTCGCATTCCCTCTATTAATTGAGCAGTTATTGAAAGCACCGCCAGGGTCCTTTCAGTTCATGTATAAACATATAACAATGACAAGGTAAAAAAATGGTACAAACTAAAGTAACTCATGCAGATTTGATTAAGAAATTACAAGATCCTAAGGAAGCAGACGTATACTTTTCATCCGTATTAGAAAAGTGTAAAAGCCTTGATAAAAATGAAGCTGATGCAGTGCTTCGTGAAGCGTTAAAAAATATTGCAGAGGCTCGACCTGAAGATGCGCATATTAATGTTAATGAAAATAGTTTGAGAATGAGCGCACTGCTTCGTTTTTTGCGTTTTATCTCTAAAAAATTAATGTGATCAGTGTTGGAATTTTAAATAAAAGTTCCAGAGTTTTTTTAAAAAGTGAGGGGTAGTGAATGCTGGTAGCTGGCGAAGTTGGTTTTTTGCTATGTATACAAGTTGGCAACCATCAATGCAGCATCTTTTATTGCCCTTCATTTGATACATAGCTCAACTTATGTAAAATTATAATCACTGACAATCACTCTCCCCCTACGAAAATAGTTTTTTATATGGAACACCAACCACATCTTCGTGAATGCCCAGGATGCAAAACAATCCTACCCATCACTGATTATCCTGCCGACAATCGCTATGGCGTTTTCTCTCCCGAATGCCGCCAGATGTTCGATGAGATTATCGTTAAAGAGAAGGAATTTGGTAATTCAGTGCATCAGCTGATTGTTGATGCCTATATGGTACAACATCCGCCGCACCATGATGTTCAACAGCAGTTAAAGATTAGTAAGCGGTTTATTGATGCTTCCATTCAGTCAATTGGCATCCATCTCATTGGTCTCTATCTTGCTCTTGAAAAAAAAATTCCAGCACCAAGCAACATGAACCGCATCTTAACTTCTATGAAGCAACAGCATGTAACCTTTACGGAGTTAACACCACCGGCAGATCTTGGGAAGATACGCGCCGTTGATGTGAGAAATGCATTGTACGATAACCCTCAAGTGACAGTGCATGAGTACGAACAACGTGTCTGGCAGTGGGCTACATCTGCGTGGGATGCATGGAAAGATCACCACACAACCATACGTCTTTTGTGTGAAAAGTATTTGGGATAATTTAACCAAGTAATAGATCAAATTTTACCGATTCCGCTAGCATAGGAACAACCCGCTGAAGGCTATCATTGGCGCTGGTCAATCTATCGTTGGCTTGAAGGAAAACCTGCTTCAGTACCATCTATATATGATACGACTAGCGATCCGGTTAAAGCACACCACGGCTCCCGCGTTTTTTTCAGAGGTAACCAGGTTAAAAAAAACAGCCAGGGGAGAGCCCTGTTTCATATCGAATATCGATATATTTTTGTTGATTTTCGATGCAATTAGCGTAAAATTAGTTTTATAGGATCATATAATTGTCCAATAGGTAGTTTCAATTCAAAACTGTGAGGTTACCCTGCAATGAAAGCCGCGGTAAAAAAGTATGCTCGTCGCTTTGAAATACTGTGTATGGTCTTTATCCCTGTTGTGGTGCTGGTTCCTGTATTACTTTGGTTTTTTGGGGACAAGTTGACGGATAGCACCTATGGCATCAATCTTGCGAATTTTTCATTCATGCAACGGTTTGCATTTTTCCTTACTGATTTTGTCGGGGATGTGCTCGTTGTATACGGGTTATGTTTGTGTATTAAAATCGCGCGTTTATTCCGAAAAAGTGAGGTTTTTACCCCATTAACCACAGCGCTCTTTGCACGATTAAGTAGGATAACGGCATGGTGGGGTATCTATCGCATGCTATGGATTATCTGTTTTCATGGCTTGGTTATGTCTAGTTACCCTTTACAACTTACGCTCTTTGCCATCGGTGCAAGTGCATTATTTTATCTTTTTATCTTTGTGTTTCTTTCGATGCTCGCCACACTGGTTTCTTCAGCAAGTGTGTTACAGGGCGATCAAGATTTAACCGTATAGGGATGAGGTAATGGCACAGATAAAAGTAAAATTAGATGAGATGATGGCGCGTCGCAAAATAAAGCTTAATGAACTTGCAAAGCGCGTGGATATTACGGAAGCGAATCTTTCTATTTTAAAAAATGGCAAAGCAAAGGCGATTAGATTTTCAACCCTTGAGGCCCTATGCCAAGCCCTTGATTGCCAGCCCGCCGATTTATTGGAATGTGAGGAATAAGATATGGCCAAGATCTTTATCAAAATTGCATCAGTAAAAAAACAATACACCAATGAACAGGGTACAAGACAAGCGCTCAAAGGAGTTTCTCTTGATATTTATGAGGGAGAAATTCTGGGCTTACTTGGCGTCAATGGTGCGGGTAAAACGACGTTATCGTCAATTATTGCAGGGATTCATCCTGCTACATCCGGAGATATTTTGTACCAAGGTGCGTCGATTTATAATGACATTGTTGATTATCGAAGATTAGTTGGTTTTTGTCCTCAAAAGCCCAACCTCGATTTGACACTATCGTTGGAAGAAAATCTGTTTTTTGCTGGTCGTTACTACGGAATTCCTGCCAACGAAGTCAAAGAACGCATGAAGACGCTCATGGAGCAATTTAAGTTACAAGAATATGCGCAAGCAAAAGCTTCGGTTCTTTCAGGGGGTTACAAACAAAGATTCTTAATTGCACGCTCTTTGATACATCAGCCTCGATTAATTATTTTGGATGAACCGACTGTTGGCTTAGATCCGCAGATTAGGCGTGAGTTATGGCAACATATTGTACGGCTTAAAGCGTCGGGCGCATCTATCATTTTAACGACGCACTATATTGAAGAAGCAGAAGAGTTAGCAGATAGAGTGTGCATCATTGATGCAGGTGAAGTAAAAGTTATTGATACACCTGATAATTTAAAAAAGATGCACAACACTGATCGCCTAGAAAATGTTTTCTTAGCATTAACTAAACAAGATGCAAAGGTTGGCTATGAATAGACGATACGAGTCCTATGCATCAACCGTTCTCAACCTCATTGCACGTGATTTACGCATTTTTAAGGTTGATTTCTGGGGAAAATTTATCGATAGCTGTATCATGCTTTTCTCCACGGTGGTGATATTTAGTTATTTTCTTTCTTCGTATGGTTTACGCCCAGATTTTGGTCCATTCATTCTTGTTGGCGTCATTGCTGGTTTTGGTCTTTTTGATGTTGTAGGCAAAGTTGCCAGCATGATTGGGGATATTGAAGGTGATAAAACAATTTTGTATACCATTTCATTGCCAATTCCTGCATGGCTTGTTTTTGCGTATCAAGGCCTCTCTTGGGCGCTTTATTCTTCTTTATTATGTTTTCTTCTTCTTCCTCTGGGAAAATTGCTTTTGTTTTCTCAATTTGACCTGACAGTAATCAATTATCCAAAGCTTGTGCTTATGTTTATCATGAGCAACTTATTTTTCGGTTTTTTTGCGCTCTGGCTGTCCAGTGTTTGCAAGAGAATGACAAGACTATCTCATTTATTTGTACGTGTTATTAACCCCATGTATATGTTTGGGGGGTATCTGTATTCGTGGCATGCGGTTTACAAACTCTCTCCTGTTGGTGGTTATATGAGTCTTATTAATCCATTGATATATGTCATGGAGGGCATGCGTGCAGCAATCTTGGGCCAAGAGGGGTATCTACCATTTTGGTTTAGCTTGGTGATGCTCATGATCTTCACGATTGTTTTCGGATTGGATGCCATACGTAGGTTAAAAAAACGATTAGATTGTATTTAAGCGTAATAATGAATTGCCGTGATGGTATGCCTTAGGGGATGTATGGTTAAAAAGTATGCAAAAATTTTATTGATTGGTTTGATATTCGGTACGGCAGCCATTATGCCCAGTACTGATTCTTTGCCGGTGTTTGAAAAAGACACAATAGTCATTATGAAAGAAGATGATGATAGTGAGGGGGATGAACTCATGATTACCAAAAAACTTGAACACGACACGCAGCTAACAACCGCATCCGGTTGTACGTTTATGGCAGAAAAAGGTTGGTTTGTAACACAGCGTGATAATGTAGTTATGCTCGAAGAACCAGATCGTGAATTGACCATCGCAGTACTCGAAAATAATGAAAAAACTGCGCAAGAAGCAGTCTTTGTCGCCTGGAAACAGGTGCAGCCAGATTTTGCGTATACTATTCAACACACCATGAACCAGGTTCCGCAGGACGGGTGGGATGAGATTGTGCAGTTTGTGTACGATACCTCAACGCAAGAAGATCAATTAATTGTTTTCGCACTAGCACGCAGAGTTGGTGCAACATGGTACATAGAACTTATTGACGGTACCAAAGCTGCCTTCGAGCGGCGCATGGCTGGTATGCTCTTGATAGACTCAAGCTTTAAAGTTCCTGGTACCCAAGAAGAATCATTCGCTGGTAAAAAAGTTCGTACATTCGATGATGCGCGTTTACAAGAGTTTATGGCTTTTGTGGAAGAAGCGCGTGAGCTGTGCGAAGTGCCGGGTGCTGCCGTTGGCATAGTCCAAGATGGCAAATTAATTTTTGAACAAGGGCTTGGCGTTCGCGAGCTTGGCAAGCCAGAAAAAGTTACAGCAGAAACATTGTTCATGATTGGCTCTACAACAAAAGCGTTAACAACGTTTATGATGGCCCGCTTGGTCGATGAAGGCAAATTTACCTGGGATACGCCGGTAACCGAAGTAATGCCTGAATTTGCCCTTGGTGATGCTGCAACAACTAAGCAGGTGTTGATGAAATATCTGGTTTCGGCAAATACCGGCATACCACGACAAGATATTGAATGTCTTTTTAATTATGAACAAGCAACGCCAGAGCTTCGTATCAAAGAAATGCGAACTATGAAACCGACCACCGGCTTTGGCGAAACATTTCAGTACAGTAACGCTATGGTCTCTGCTGGTGGGTATATCGCAGCTTATACACTCGATAACAATGCAGAACTTGGCGATGCCTATGATGTTGCAATGCAATCAGGCGTTTTTGATCCATTAGGTATGCAGGCGACAACCTATGATTTTGATCGAGTAAAAAAAGTTGATCATGCAATACCGCATGGCATAGATTTGCAGGGTGATTATGTACCGTTATCCATTGCTGATGAAAAATGGTCAGAGTCAGTGCGGCCAGCAGGCGGTGCATGGTCAAACGTACATGATATGGCGCAGTATATGATTACCGAATTAAACAATGGGGTTACTGCTGGCGGCAAGCGGGTGATTTCAGAAGATAACCTACTTAAGCGTCGTGAGCCACAGATCAACATCAGCAATAAAATGAGATATGGACTTGGTCTTATGATGGAAGATGATCATGGCGTTCTATTAGTCGAGCATGGCGGAGCGATGCTGGGCTTCTCGTCGGATATGTTCTTTGTACCCGAGCACAACGTTGGGCTGGTGGTGCTTACCAATGCGCGTGGTGCTGGGGTATTTTTACAAGGGGTAAAGCGTAAGTTTATGGAGCTGCTGTTTGATGGCAAACCACAAGCACATGACATGGTAAAACTTGGTGCCGATCAACAAAAGCAGATGTTTGAAAAAGAGTTTGAGGATGTTACGTTCAAACCAGACGTTGTGTGGCTCAAGCAGTTTGTCGGCACGTATACCAATCCAAAATTGGGCTCTGTTGTCATACGAGAAGTTCCTGGTGGTGCAGAATTTGATGCGCATGTCTGGAAAAGTTCGCTGGGCCAAAAACGTGAAAAAAATGGCACGCTTAAACTCATACTGACCGAAGTACCCTTTGCGGGACTTGATCTTGTGCCGCAGGAACATCAAGGCTCTATGCAGTTAGTGCTTACATCAGGACAACATAAGTATGTTTTTGAGCGATAGGGTATGCAGATGTGTAACAAGCTTAAAATTGTTGTTTTTACGTTGTTTTGGGGAGGTTTTATGGCACATGCATTCATAGACCCATTTTCATTTAAAGAAATAGATTCCATAGAAGGGTTTGAGTTAACAAAACCCCAATTTTTGAAGACGTCCGATGAAACCGAGCTTGCGTATTATCCTTTCTTGAATTCGTCGAGCAATAAAGAAATAGTAATTTTATATCCGGGCGCAGGTTTGTATGGTAATAAAACGTATCAATGGGTCGCAAAGACTTTAAGAGATACATATGGCATAGGCTGTTACCTTTTTGACATACGAGGGCATGGCAATTCACAAGGACCTCGTGGGGATGCTCCTTCAATTGAGCGAGTTTGGTTAGACGTTAAGCAAGCGATTGATCTGGTAAAAAAAGAAAATCCAGAAGCTAAAATTTATCTTGCAGGACATTCTTCTGGAGCGGGCCTTATTATTAATTATGCAGCGAACGCACAGGAATCTATAGAAGAGGGATATATCTTTTTAGCTCCCTATTTGGGGCCCAAATCAGATACCGCAAAGCTCGATATGCCTTCAAATAAAAGTTTCATTAAAAACGTGCGGGTTTGGGTGTATATAGTGGGTTCGATTTTTCCGAAATCATTCGTAACTCATTGTACTGCTTTATATTTCAATTACCCTGATGCGGTTTTAAAATCTGATCCGTTGATTTTGTCGTCCTATACCTATGTCATGTCGTGTGCAACTACTCCCTATGAACTTGATCCATTATTGAAAAAAATTGATAAGCCAGTGGGCATTTTTATTGGAAGCAATGATGAGCAATTTATACCAGAAAAAGTTATCGCATATAAAAAATTAATTAATGCACCCGTACATACTGAGATTGTAGAAGACGCGGCTCATTTATCCATTTTGATTCAAGCGCCTAAGCTCATAGCAGATTATATTAAAAGAATCGAACTTAAATAGTGGTGAAGGAAACTATATGTTTGAATTTCCTCCATTAACCGGTAACTATGCGGTTGGTACACAGCTGTATCATTGGATTGACGACAAGCGCATTGAGCCGCACAATCCTACGGACAAACGTGAATTGCTGGTGCAGATATGGTATCCAGCTCACATCACTACACCGGTGTCGACCCCCTATGCAGCTGAGATACGCGCTGAATGGAAAGAAGGATTATTGGCGTCAGGATTCCCTGCACGTTCTGTTGATGAGATTGATACTATTGTGACTCATGCGCAGCCCAAGGTGCCGTTATTACACAAAGATGCTCCGTATCCTGTTGTTCTTTTTTCACATGGCTATGTTGCATTACGAACCGCTTATACCTCCTATTGTGAAGAATTAGCAAGCCACGGTTATATTGTAGTTGCTCTGGGGCATACCTACTATCTACAACTTGCAAAGTTTCCGAATGGAAGGGTTATTCCTGCTGCGCAAGATAATTGGGAACAAACAAAATTACTTGATGAAAAATTAAGCCAGCAAGAACAGGAATTATGGTTATCGGATGCACAATTTGTGCTGGATAAACTCGCAGCATTAAACTCAGACCAACATGATATTTTTTATCAGGCGCTCGATTTGAATCATATCGGTATGTTTGGGCATTCTTTTGGAGGTTCAACTGCGGTACAATTGTTGCGCCGTGATGACCGTTGCAAAGCTGCTGTAGATCTAGATGGAGCTTTGTTTGGTGAAGATGCAGTAACGCCATGTAAGAAGCCGTGTATGGTTATCTTAGGGCAAGAAACGCTTGATGGCTTTGCTCATCATAATGATAAAGAGTTAGCAAAAATTACGGGATTTCCAGAAAGATTATTGACGATATTTAGAACCAAATATCTTGCTTATATTCCACAGTTATTGAAATTCATTGGTGACAATGCCCATTTAATTATGATACCTGGTGCAAGTCATGGTGGCTTTTCCGATTGGGCAGTTCTTAAGGAAATGCCGTTGTACCAAAACAATAAAAACATTGTTGATATGTCACGTGAGACCGGCTCTGCAAACGGCTTTGCAATGCAAAAAATGATTATGGCGTATGTAGTTAGTTTCTTTGACAAGTATTTGAAAAATAGAGACGTACCCATTCTCGCAATAAAAAAAGCTGATAACCAGGGAGCCTAAATCTTAAATATGGAAGTAAGGAAAAACATATGCAAAATTTGATACTATTTTTCGTAGTTCTCCAAGTGGTACTTTTCTTTTTTATGGCATTGCACGATTGGATTCACCTCCCACCACTGACTGATATTCGTGCGCTTGAGAAGCTTCATTCAGCAAAGTTTCGTCTCACCTGGTCCATCATCAATGGCTTGATGGTATTGATTCCGCTTCTGTTAACCTGGTTGTATCAACCACAGTTTCCGTTGTGGGTATTGATAGTATTGGTTAGTGCATATGGATTAATGACCATTGGCACACTGTTTGCCTGGTGGATTCCGTACTTTTTTGGCAGTTCTGCTGAGCACAAAGCAGGTTTTGCAGAATACCACAGTACTCATCACTTTTTGCCGCCGCGTGGTGATAATGTGATACCCAATACCTTCCACGTTTTGTTGCATCTTCAGGTATGGACTTGTTTGGGGATAGCGCTGTATCTTCTTTTGCGTTAAGCCAAGGTGCCAATCCAAACAAACGTTGCGCTAGATCTTGCACGTGAAACAGATTTGTTTGCGTAATGTCTTGTTAATAATGATTATAAAAAGGTTCACAGGATTTTTTCTGTGAACCTTTTTTTTGTAGTCAATGAGTAGAGATAATTGATGAAATTCTATTTTTGCTTAGAATGAGTGCCTCTTAAAAAACTCAACTCATGAGGAACGCTATGAAGAAGCTTTTTTTTCTACTGAGCGCACTAATATTCTATGCACACCCTTTGTATTCGGAAACAATAACGTATTATCTGTATATCGCTGATTTTGTAGCAAGCGCTATTGAAATACAAACAATGAATGTGGCGGGAGGCAGCTCAACAACACTAAATTCAAGCTATCTTGCAGGAAGAGCGCCCATTTATGATGTGAATAATAGTAAGGCCGGCACCTGCTCTGCCTCTTTTTTATCTATGCAGACTGCAGATGGATATTTTACTGATATATCCAATTATATCTCTACCTATAGTGGGCTCATAGTAACCTGGTTTACACCAACAACATTAATCAATTTAGAACTCGACAGCATCATACACTCCATGGTTACTGAATGTATCGTGGAGTCAACAACAAAGGTTGGCGTTGCTCCCTTTTTTGGACAAACATTTGATTTAATTGTTTCATCGGATAACGAAAAAATCTATTTCCAATTTACAAGAATCGGAACGATTTTCTAAAAAGGAACTTTTTATGAAGCGCTTCTTAGTCATACTTTTTTTACTGACAACCACCGGTTTGAGTAGCGCTGCATGTCGCTGCCAACCTTTGGATTATCTTTTTTATATTAAACCTGGTTCGGGTATCTCATTTTCTGAGTGTGCTCATGTCTGCGCACCAAACCCACCATGGAATCCCGCAGTTCAGGGATATGATGCACCATTAGGACGTTGTCCCATCGCCAGCTTCAGTGTTGGTTGTGAGATTTTTCATGTTGTGGATTTGGAAGCAAATATTTCTAATCGTTCAGTGTTTAAGTATAGAAAATGCCAAACTCCTACGACTGGCGGCGCATCGTATATGCGAGAGTTTGATCTCAATATCACGCCCATTCTTTTTTCAGCAAATTTTCTTGGACGAGGAATTCCTTACTGCAAATGGAGTTTCGGTTGTAGCACAATCTATCCAATAGTGGGTGCAGGAGTAGGTACAAGCAATCTTTTGATCACCAATTATCGAACCACAGGATTGCTTCCTACGGGAGATTCTTTCCCTTATCCAAGTTTTTCTGCGGAAAACCAATACACGCTCCACAAAAATCTTACGTATACCGTTCTTGCTGGCATTGAATATAGTTACGGTGATTATTGGGCGATTAGCACCGGATATCGGTGGTTTAACGCGGGCAATTTTAAAGGACCTCGCTACCAACGAGTGGCGAGCGGTTCTGCAGTTGATGTAGTTTGCAATGAATGGACAATGCGTTTTAGAGCGCATGAATGGTTTATAGACGTTAAAATTTTCATCTAAAATGACTAGTTGCTGTTTGCAGCATGTTCGTATGACGCATTGATATTCTTGCGTCTCTTTTCATCTCTATGCAACAGTGAATTCTGAATACATCGTTACATGGAGAAAAATAATCATGAATACAAGAATAGCGCTGCTTTTCATGGTGAGTATCAGTACGGGCAGTTTGTTAGATGCCTCGTGCCAGTGCAACACCTACACATGTTCAGATGACCCCTTGATGCAAGCGTACCCCAATCAAAACATGTGTGTATTGTTAAACAGTATTCCCGCTGCGTTGCAAGGGTTGGATTATGTCATGTATCCCAATTGCGATGTGTATAATACCAATAGGTTCAATTACAATAAACGCTTTAATCTCTTTCCCATTGCTATCATTGTTCCTCAAACACAAGTGCAATTACAGTATGCTTTTCAAGTTCTGACCCAAAATAATCTGCCTTTTACCACACGTTCGGGTGGCCATTGTTATGGTCCCGGGTCGCTTTCGTCCGGCTACATTATTGATTTGCGTAATTTTAATGCGATAACTCCCAATGTTGGCAATAACACGGTGACTATTGGCGCAGGTTGCCGTTTAGGTCAAGTGATTGAGACGTTGGGTGCGCTTAATTATGCGATTCCAACCGGCACATGCCCATCTGTTGGTATAGCTGGGCTTGCATTGGGTGGTGGCGTTGGGCTATTGTCGCGCGCGTATGGATTAACCGCCGATGCAGTTATCAGCATGACCGTATTGATGGCTGATGGCACGATTATTGAAGTTACACAAGATACCTACCCTGATTTATTCTGGGCGTTACGCGGCGCGGGGGCTAATGCGTTTGGTATTGTCTTAGATTTTACGTTTACCATGTATTATGTCCCAACGGTAAGCTATCTTCAGCTCACGTGGCCATGGAATCCTAGTCAAGTCGCTCAGATTGTTAACGCATGGCAAGCATGGTTCCCCGTACAGTCACCCGATATCACCTCAGAACTGATTTTTTATTACAATAATGGTCAGGTAACGTTAAAACTTAATGCGCTCAAAGTTGGTGCTACGCCATTTACCGAGTGGCAAAGTGCCTTTGCACAATTTAATCCAACCGTTACAACTATGTATCAGGGCAATTATGTAGGAGCAGCAGATATTTTTGCGTCTACCTATACACAGCCATTTTCTAAAGTAAAATCTAAATTTATTTTTTCACCCTTATCATCAGATGGCATTGCGCTGATAATAAATTTCATGAGCCAATTAGCGAATAATCGATGTCCATATTTACTGTTTCTTGAGTTTGGTGGTGCAAGTGGTGGCGTCATAGAACGAGGAGATAGTTCATATTTCCCACGCGGTGCCTATGGTTGGATTTTTCAATTTATTTACTGGCCGTTTGAATTTCAGCATGAGGGGGCATTGAATTTGATTCGGCAATTTTATACATCGTTTGAGCGGTATACTTCGCCGTATAATTACGCAAACTTAGTTGATTATGATTTAGGTGCGTATTATTTATATGCTTATTATGGCACCAATATTAACCGTCTTGTTCAGATTAAAAATACCTACGACCCGAATAATATTTTTACATGGCGACAAGGCATACCGCTTGAGTATGTTCCCCAGTCGCTTCTTACGCAAAAAATTCAACAAAAATATTGTGCGGGTTAAAAAAGAATTCCTAGTTTTGCCCAGATTGACCCTTGAGCGAGCGCATGATGCAGTGCCCATTCATAGCCACCGCCAATGCCACATAACCAAGGGTATTCATCGCATACGTCTCCATTGTATGAAAACGCAAGATAGAGACTGTTGGTTGCCGTGCTTTGTTGTGCAGCTGATGCGCAATTGAATCTGGTGGATGGTGTAAACACAGCATCACTTGGGGCTTGGTTTGGCCCTATAGCAGATTGTGAGATGTTTGCCTGACTTGCTGAAGTTGGATTGCCGCTTACTGTGCCGGCAAGATCATATATTCCCACATGTGCCGGTAATGAGCAGAGTGGAGTAATAGCATCAGTTGCTCGCCACCACACGTTGTACCCAAGCTCAACATTCCACGCGCAATGGGCATAATGCATAGCGAGCCAATACTCAATTTGGCTTCTAGGAGTTACGTTGACAGGAAGTGTGCAATTGTTAATTGCTGGAAATGAAAGGCTCGTTGTTGCCGCATTAACAAATAACATGTAGCGCGACCAATCACCATTTCCCGCTAAATCACACGAGCGTATTTCCCGTCCTGAAAAGAGATACCGATATTTAAGATCAGAGAGCAAACTCCACTGGCCATGTTCACCAATTGGGCCGGTGTAATCACCCATGATGCCACCGCCAAGTGCACCGTGTCGTGTTCCTACTAATGGTTCAAAAAGAACTTGTGCGTGTGGTTTAGTGCCAGTCGGAATGGTTCCTACCAGATAGCATCCAATGCGGCCTTTGTTACTGGTCGAATAATAATTGGTGCCAAGTTTTAGTTGTATATCATCAATACCGCTGTCACTATGTGCATGCGGACTTAATTTTCCATAACACCAGTGTGGATTATTAAACGCTTGAATACCGGTAGTAACGCACGGGATGGTGCCATATGCCATGTTGCCAGTTAATGTTTCTTCTATGTTAAGTGCATGGGTAACTCTCATTGCAGCACAAGAAAGTGAAAACCATGCATTGTGTATCCACCAGGAGTTTGTGTCACAACAATTTCCAAAATAAAACCGCCCATAAAAATAACCGCCGACTGTTTTGCTAACTGGCGATAAGGTCATGGTGGAACTATAAAAAAGTCCTGGTGGCGCTATAAGATCAAGCCACAAAGAGCAGATGTTTCCGCTACCATTTTCTTGAATGTTTAACGTACAGTTATTGTTTGGTAGAAAGGAGCGTGCTATCTGGTTGCTATTATGCGATTGCATATAAAAAGGCGTAACGTAAAAATCCCATGATGAACAGTCAGCCGTAGGATCACGGTATATATGATAGGTAGCAAGGGCTAATTCAAGCGTAGCATTATGGGTTACTGAGCGGGGCATAAGAAATGAACTACTGTGCGCGTGTACAGGAAAAAAATAGATAAGCAGCAGTGCGCGTGATAATAGTCTCTTCATGGTTTCCCCTTTTTTATTGAGATTTTGTATCAGCAGCGTAGGTATTTTTTTGCGGCGTTGCAATGGGGTCCTGATTTTGGTTGACAGTATGCAGATGAATTTCTAGGTTCCTATCAGTAGGCAAATCTTCATACCATAAGGGGTACGCGTAATGAGAGCAACCATTCAGAAATATCTTTGTTTAACATTAGTAGGTGTGTCGCTGTACATGTCTGCTACTGCGGAGCCATCATCGCGAAGAGTTATTGCAACTATCACCGTGGGAGATACGCCGGCTGGTATTGCAATTACACCCGATAATCATTATGCCTATGTCGCAAATAATAATAATGACACTATTCCTCATGGTGACAGTGTTAGCGTCATTGATCTAACAACAAACACGCTGGTAACTACCATTATTGATCCAAGTTTTAATGAACCGTACACCGTAACAATCAATGCAAAAGGTACTATTGCCTACGTTACCAACAGTAACGGTTCAACCATCACGCTTATTAGTATTCCTTCCAATACCGTCATAGGCACAATCGGTGGATTTGATGGACCATCGGGAATGGTCATAGCTCCTAATGGTACTACGGCATACGTCAACAATTATGGTGGTCCTATTCTTGGAAGTGGTAACGGCAACACGGTACGTGTTGTTGATTTAACAACCAATACCATTGTAGGTGCACCAATTACGGTTGGTCAGGCGCCAGCTTCATTGGCGATGACACCAGACGGTGCGTTTGTGTATGTAATCAATTATGTTAATGGTAATCCAGGGGCCGGAACGGCAAGCGTTATACGCACTCGTGATAATACCGTTGTTGCTACGATAACTGGTTTTTCCGGGCCATTTCAAATTGCGATCACACCTAATGGTAAATATGCCTACGTAACCAACTTTGGTAGCAATAATTTTTACCCATACGGTACTACGGTAAGCGTTGTTAATTTAACAACCAATGCTATAAGCGACACGATTACGCTCGGTACGCAGCCATCCGGTATTGCTATCACGCCAAATGGTTGCTTTGCCTATGTTACCAATTACAACACACTCTATCTTAGTCCAAATTTCACGAGATTAAATCCCGGGCTGGGCACGGTGAATATTATTGACCTTAGGACGAATAAGGTACTCTGTCCGGTAATACTTGTTGGATCATCGCCTGCTAATATTGCGATAGCGCCAAATGGCACACGGGCATATGTTACTAATTATAGTTCTAATAATGTTAGTGTGATTGATATTGTTGATAGAATGTGGCTTAAGGTTTGTTGTAATTAAAACGGGTAGAGTAGCACATGAAAAAAATACTAAGTCTTTTCGTTATTGTGATGTCATTACTGTCTACGTATATACGTGGAGATTCGGAAGAAGAACGCGATACCTGCTTTGACGGCTCATTTACTGCAGGATATGTCTTTAAGCATGATCATGATTTTAAGCGTGTGTATGGCCGTGGCATGATCAATGCGATCACCGCAGATGGTTGTTACTACCCATGGCAAATGTGGGGTCTTGGCGCGAAGATAAGTTATTGGCGTGCGCGTGGCCACACAACATTTTTATGCCAATGTTCTTTAGTCCAAGAAATTCCTGTTACGGTGTATGTGCGCTGGCTTAAAGATTTTGACTGCGGCTTGCAGACCTATCTTTCACTCGGCGGTGGTTTTGCTTGGATTAAAGAAAAAAGTTACCTCGGCCATGTAAAGACCTATAAAGGCATTGGTGAGTTGGAAGTTGGTGCAGAATATGCCATGTGTTACGGGTTGAATATTGTTGGTGCTTTCCGTTATATTTTCCCACCTCAGTCGTTCCGTTGTGACAAGATTGATGTCGGTGGATGTGATCTACGAGCTGGCATAGGATATTCATTTTAATTGAATTGTGAGCTGAGTAAAAATTATCCCCCATTATCTGGGGGATTTTTTATGATAAAATACTACATGTCGAAAATAACAATTGTGGAGATGCTACTGTTTGGGTGGCACGTAAGGAATAGGTAGAAATATGAAAAAATTTTTTTTCCTACTGAGTGCACTAACGTCTGGTCTTTATGCTGCTGAATTAACGCTTGATCGCTATGATGCTCGTGATGTTGCAGCTGTATGTGCCATTGAGTCAACATTAAAGACGGTCTACTTACGCGCATTTGAGCGAGTATATAAAGATTATTGGACTGCGGAATTTGAGCAATTGGACCGAGATTATTTTGATAGCCATGTTGAGAAGCTTAAACACGATAATCAAATGTTTATAGTTGCTGCAAAAAAGAATGGTACTGTTGCGGGTTGGATATTTTTTTCATGCCATGAGCAATCAGCGATTATCGATATTATCTGTATAGATCCGGCATTTCAACAACAGGGTATAGGCAAAGCACTTATTTTCTCAATTAGAGACTATGTTCCTGCAATTAAAACTATACAAGTGGCTACGCGTAGGATCAATGCAATTTCACCATTGTTCTACGAAAAGGTGGGATTTGTTAAAACCAACTTTGTCCCTGAAGATTTTACTGCTGATGAAGTGCAAGGATATGAGTTGAATCTTGATACTGATGTAGCTATAACATAGAAAAAGCTAATACCATATGTGGCCGGTAGGGAGATAAGAGAGTATGTCATATTATTGCTTATTTAACGGAGTACGAGCGTGCGACTAGTTATAAACCTGTATGTTGTTTTCATGATTTTACTCGCTCTACCATACGATACATGCCCCATGACAAATGAAGGTGAAAATTGTAGCGATGAGTATGCGGCTGAAAAAGTTGTCCTTGCGCCTGAAAGCTCTAAACGGTTCTTTTTGCCTAAAGCTACAAAGCTTGTGGTTAATGGATTTAAGGGACAAGTAACCATTGAGGCTCCTTGTATACAACAGGCTACTATCAACTACTCTGGCAGCCAATCGACTGTCTCATTTAGTAAGAATGGGATCGGCAAAAGTAGTGTTAACGGGCCGCTTAGTATTAAGGCTTGCATTAGTGCAGAGAGTCACAAGGTAATACTCAAAAGCTCTAACGGTACTGCAGATAAGCTCACCATTATTAAAGATAGGACTTTTATCCAACCCAGCACTGGGTCTACCCCTAACATTTCTAACTTAAAAAAATATAGCTGGTTTCTGCCGTTGGCAGCTTGTGCAGCTGTTGCTATGTGGTATCTGTGGAAGAAAAGGTAACTATAATTTCATTGCCTAGTCTTGGAATAGATGCTGCAAATACCGCTCAGGATTGTCCAAAAACCGTTTGGTGATTTGATAATGGTCGGTATCTTTATAGGCAATGTGTTTCAATGTGTCTCCATCGCAGGAATAAATGGTTGCACCCGGATATGCCAGGAGTATTGGTGAGTGGGTTGCGATAATAAATTGCGATTGGGGATCTTTGCAGAGATCATGCATAATCGCGAGTAATGCAAGTTGCCGTTGTGGTGACAGTGCAGCTTCAGGTTCATCGAAGATGAAAAAGCCACGCGTGCCTAAACGATTTTTAAAGAACGATAAAAAACTTTCACCATGTGATTGCTCATGTAGCGACTTGCCGCCATACGGGGCATATGTTTGTGCATCTTCTTGAGCGAGTTGGTCGAGATGATTAGCTACGTTAAAAAAACTTTCTGCTCTAAAAAAATAGCCATTGGTTGGTTTGACGCGCCACGAGAGGGTGAGTTGGTCCGCGAGTTGCTGCGCTCCTGTGTAGGTTTGCTCGTGTGAAGTTTTAAAATTGATATTCTTACTGCCACCTTCAGCGCCAAAGCCGGCATTGACGGCGATAGCCTCAAGGATGGTTGATTTGCCGGTTCCATTTTCACCAACAAAGAAGGTGACTTGGGTTGGGAATGCAATATCACACAAGGTTTTAATGATCGACAACGAAAATGGATAATGATTGAAATCGACCGTGTCGGCGAAGGTAACTTTGACCTTGTCCAATATTGGGCCGTCGAGGATGGGAGTAAAACGTTGCGATAATCTTTTCTTCATATAAAAAGTATAGCAGGTTTTTTAAATAGTGGGTCCTGTAAGGGGCCATAGATACCATGTAATGAAAGAGATCAGATGATACTCGATGAAACACTAGTGCGTCGCTTAGTGACTGCACAATTTCCGGAATGGAAAAATTTATCCATCAGTCCAGTTGATCGTGGTGGATGGGACAACAGAACATTTCGATTGGGCGAGCAGATGTTGGTACGCATGCCGAGCGATGCAAAATATGCCGTGCAAGTTGAAAAAGAACATCAGTGGTTGCCAAAACTAGCACCATTATTACCATTGCCAATTCCTATGCCTTTAGCACTTGGGCATGCGGGTGAAGGGTATCCGTGGCCGTGGTCAATCTACCGCTGGTTGGAAGGTGAAAGTGCAGCATCAGCACATATCGCTGATCTGAGTTATTTTGCACGCGACCTTGCACAATTTCTTAATGCATTGCGTCGTAGTGATGCAACGCATGGCCCAAAACCAGGACCGCAGAATTTTTATCGTGGCGGTCCATTAACAACCTATGATGCTGAAGTGCGCAAAGCGTGCGAGATTTTGCATAACAAAATTAATAGTGATCTTGCTCTCAAAATATGGGATACGGCATGTGCAACAACGTGGCAAGGTGCTCCAGTGTGGGTGCATGGCGATATTAGCGCTGGCAACTTATTAGTTCGTGATGGTCAATTGTGCGCGATTATTGATTTTGGGCAGCTTGCCGTTGGTGATCCAGCATGCGACCTTGTCATTGCATGGACATTATTCAGCGGCGAAAGTCGTGAACTCTTTCGTGCGACACTTGATCTTGATACGGCAACGTGGGCACGTGGTCGTGCATGGGCATTATGGAAAGCACTTATAATCGCAGCAGGTCTTACGAATACTAATGCGGTTGAGGGTGAGCACTGTTGGCAGATTCTAGATGAAATCCTTGCAGATCACAGGAATAAGGCTTGAGTAATAAAAAACCTGTGGTTATACCAACCTACTCAAGAACCAACAACAACCGATACTGAGCAGATAGAGCATTGCTATCACACATGCTCCCATGAAGTCACGCCAGACCGTGCGCTTTGCAGTATCAAGCCACCAATCAAAAAAATTCATTAACCAGGGAACGGTTACACTGCCAAGTACAACGGTTGAAATGGCATTGCTAAAAAATAATGCGAGCCAAAAAGGGACACCGGCTTTCATAACTGGGTTTTGGATGAAAGAAAGAAGGAAAACAACGGGGTAGAGTGTGAGAAGTACCAACATGTTTTCTTTCCACACCTGGCGACTAGCGCCATCTTTTTTAAACCAAGAGCCAAAACCGACATGCAGTTTTTCTAGATGACTTTCAGACGCAAATGTTTGTAATTCATTAACCATTTTTTGACGTTCAGGTGAAGTAAGCCAGCGTTCAAGATTTTTATCCGTATCAAATGTAACGAGTGTAATCCAATCATCATTACTTCCTTGACGAGGGCGTTCAACCTTACAGCCCATAAAGCCAGGAAATCGTGATTGCAATGGTGCAATGCGGGCCTGCCAGTCGAGAAATTTTTGCTCAGTACCAGCTGCTACCTTGGTGACAATAGATGCACTAGTACTTGTTTGATCGTGCTGATTCTCTTGCATCAGATAAAGATTATCGATGCCAACTAAATAAGGCGCTGCTTCTTTAAGTAAGTTCTCCCGCTGAGGAGATTGTAACCATGCTTTTGCGGCCTCAAGGGTAGTAAAATAATAGGTGATTACCCAATCAAGATTCAGTGGCGGATTAGGTTTGTGTGTATCACAGCTGATATAACCAGGAAATGTTGCCGCTGCTTGAACTATTTTTGTTTGCCATTGCTCAAACAGGTTGTTTTTATCGGGCTTAATACGTGTTTGTATAACTAACATTACGCGAGAATCTGTACTCATTTTTTTACTCTCTTTTTTTAAAGGAACTTTAACCTTTTTTGCATTAGTTCTAAAACACCCGTGGTTATTGTTTGTTATGTGTACAAGTGTTGACAACATGAGCATGCGATAATTTAATATGCAACTAACACAACTATAAAATCTATGGTTTAACTAATCAAAAGAAGGGCAGAGTTCATGGCGTATACCTATGATGAAAAATTTATGAAGCGTGCAATTGAGCTGAGCGAGCAGGCTTCCATTATTAAAAAAACAGGCGGCGTCTTCGGTGCAGTGGTAGTACTTGATGGAGAAGTTATCGGTGAAGGCTACAACCAAGTTAAGTCACAAAACGACCCAACATGGCATGCTGAAATGGAAGCAATACGCAATGCATGCAAAAAAATGAAGTCTCCTCATATAGAAAACGCAGTTATGTACACAAGTGCTGAATGCTGTCCTATGTGTCTATGTACCGCATACTGGGCGCACATAGGGCATATTTTTTATGGCGCACATGTTGAAGATGCACTTAAGTATGGTGAATTTAAAGATGTTGATTTTTATAAAGAGATTTGCAAAAGAAAAGAAGATCGTATCATTAAAATGACCGAAAAAATGCGTGATGAAGCGGTGGAAATTTGGAAGAAATTCTCAGTAATGCCTGACCGCGCACGGTATTAAACAAAATATAAGTACATACAAGAAAAAATCCCCTGGACATTCCTACTATGTGTAGGACAGGCCAGGGGATAATTTATTGACTTTAAAAGCTAAAGGTCAGAAAAAATCACACCTTCAGCTCTAATGATAGTATTTTAATGAAATATCTCTGATATCGACTCACCCCAATGAATGCGGCGTATTGCTTCAGCAATAAGCGGGCTGATTGAGATATAGGCAATATTTGCAGGAGCATCACCGCGTAGGGGAATAGTGTCAGCGATGATCAATTCATCAATTACTGAATTTTTGATTTTTTCCATTGCATTACCCGAAAATACCGGGTGAGTAATGATAGCAAAAACTCTGCGAGCACCGCGGTCTTTCAACAATTGCGCCGCTTTTACTAACGTGCCGCCGGTGTCGCACATATCATCGACAATAATGGCATCAGCATTGGTGACATCACCGATAAGGTTCATTGAGCCGACAACGCCTGCAGACGCTCGTTGTTTGATGATAAGGGCCATTTCAGCTGAAATACCCATTTCGTCCAGTTGGTGAATAAATTTATTTGCCCGTTCGACGCCGCCGGCATCAGGAGATACGACGACGACATTGGTGAGATCTTTTTTGAAGATGTGGGGAATAAACATGGGCCCTGC
>Ga0207120_1047_pt2 | contig 26933 bp, 24 predicted proteins | sample Alteio_BWMinHeat_40_FD_153509 | JGI IMG/M metagenome (GOLD analysis project Ga0207120, IMG submission 153509) | Enriched cells from forest soil in Barre Woods Harvard Forest LTER site, Petersham, Massachusetts, United States -... | ecosystem: Environmental > Terrestrial > Soil > Temperate forest >...
GCAATAACGATATGTTCTGATCGTGGTAGATAAACAAAAGCCAGATAAGGGCAGCAAGGTGCAATAAACATGATGCGATAAAGACGGTATGTTTGGCGCGCTTCTCTACTGACTCGTGCATGGCTTCCCTACAGGCTGATGACATTAGATTTGGCCTAATGCTACTCCAAGGAGCATAAAAAGGACATGGTTCGTGTTTATGAGGTTCGCACAATTCGGGCATGATGCTGTTTTTTAACGACGTGAGTGCTTTGCTTCAGGTTTGAAATACTCCTCTCCATTAATTGTTGCAATTTGATAATTTTTCCTGATAAGGTTGAAGTATGGAGAAAAATGGTTTCTTCTAATTTTTAAGGGGATTACGTATGCATGGCATGAATAAAAAAATAGCGCTAGCGCTCGTAGTTTTTATCGTGGGAATGCAGGAAATTGCATTGGTTGCAGCAGGCAAGGCTAAAGAGTGGGAACGAAAATTTGGTGCCGCGGGCGGTGTAGCCGCAGGTGTTCCAGCAACACCAGCACAAAAACCATTTGACCCAAATCGTCCACTTGATCCAGAGGAAGAAGCAGGCATGGGTGCATTTTTGGCGGGTTTAGCGCAACCAGGAAGTGGCCATCGTGTAACAAATGCACTTGCAGAATTTATAGGAGAATATATTGAACCAAAGACATATGAGTTGGTAGCAACATTAAACAATCGCCTTCCTGTTGCTTCACTAGCATTTAGCCCTGATAGCACAGTTCTTGCTTCTGGATCCTATGGTGGCACCATAAATTTATGGACTGTTGAAACTAAAAAACTTCTACGAACTATTAATCTTAAATTTGTAATATCTTCATTAGCATTCAGCGCTAATAATAAAATTCTTTACTCTGCTAATGCTTCTCCTGCTGGTGGCACCATAAATCTATGGGGTGTTGAAGCTGGCAAGCTTTTACGTACTTTTGATATCAACATTGAGGGTTTTTTACAAGCACGAGCATTCAGCCCTGATCGCAGAATTTTTGCTGCTGGGTCTAGGACTGGCACAATAACTCTATGGGATGTTGAAACTGGCAAACTTTTACATACTCTTCAGGGACATGGAAATGGCCTTTGGGTTTATTCAGTAGCATTCAGTCCTGATGGCACAACACTTGCTTCATGCTCACCGGATGATAACACTATCAAACTTTGGGATGTTAATAGCGGCACACTTAAGCTAACTATTTCATCAATTCCTGGAACTGGAAATATTGTAGGACAGCCAGAGATAGTAACATTCAGTCCAAATGGCAGAATGCTTGCTTCTGGAGGCGGTATACATATCATCAATCTACGAGATAGTGAAACGGGTAAACTGATACGAACTTTTAAAGAAGAAGAGGATGCTATTTCATTAGTATTTAATCCCGATAATGCAACGCTTGTTGCTGGCTTTAAAGATGGCACCATAAAGATATGGGATATCGAAACAGGTGAGCTTCAACAAACTCTTGAAGGACACACAAGCTCGGTCCATCACCTAGTATTTAACCCAGATGGTTCAATGTTTGCTTCTTCTGGATTTGCCGATGGTGACGTCAAACTATGGCGTAGACCAACAGATGTACAAGAAGCTATTGATGCAGCTCGTCGAGAATATGCAGCATTACATCCAATTGGCGCTGCACCGGCAGCTCCAAAAAAGGGACCGCGTTTACCATCGACACCTAAACCGGTGACACTCATTGTAAAAGCCATTACCAATGCATACAAAACAGCGCATGTAAAATCGATAAAAAAAGGAAATCTTCAAGTCCTTATGCAAGATTGGTTAAATGCACTTGCAGCTGGTAATAACCAAGGCATGGAAAAAGCACGTGGAGCAATCAACATTATTGATCCAACGTTGGGTATCACACTGCAAACACAAGCTCAACATATTACGACATTACTTCGTGGTGATGAAAAAACAGGCGCAGCACGGCGACAAGCTATAGCGGGTAATATACGCAAGGACATGCAATAATCATCTACTTTCTATAGTTCGCACAATGCGGGCATAATGCTGTTTTTTAACAACAGCCCATGCATGATGAAGGCGATGGGTGCCACCACGGTCTGAAACTACAAAATTCAATAATTCTTTAAAAAAACCATCATGCGGGGGAAATGATACATGATGTGCGCACAACCAGCGGAGCAGAACACGATGTTGCATAATCGGGTCAAGAAGAGAAAATGGTTGTGTAGCAAGGTGATAGCCAGAATCATCGTGCGTGCAGGTTGCGGTAAAAGCCTCGTCAGCGCATCGTTCAATAAAGTTTTCTGTTGTTTGAAGATGATCAAGCGTGCGGGCAAACGTCTGCTCAAAGCGAGCATCAGTTTGTTGTAGTGCAGGAATAACCTGCGTTCTAATGCGATTGCGTAAGAATAGGTCATGCATGTTGGTCGGGTCAGTGAGGTAGGAAATATTTTGTTCGTGAAGATAGGTGAGAATCTCGTGTTTATGAATGCCAAGTAGAGGGCGAATATACATACCAGTGTGCGGCCGCATGCCGGTGAGACCGGTTAGCGATGTGCCACGCATAAGGCGGATAAAAAATGTTTCGCATTGATCGTCGGCGTGATGTGCAAGTGCAATGCGTTGAGCCCCAAGTTGCTCGGCGGTGGTTTCAAAAAAATGTCTCCTGAGTCGTCGGCCCATCTCTTCCTTAGACCCATTAAATTTAAACGAGGAGCCAAGGTCTGATGCTCGTGCGACTACCAGATTGATTCCAAGGTCACGACAGGTTTGCTGGCAAAATTCAACATCGCGGTATGAGTCGGTGCGCCACTCATGGTCTAGATGCGCGGCAGTAAGGGTTAACAATCCTTCATTATGCATGTGCGCAAGAAAATGCATTAAAAATAGTGAGTCTGGGCCGCCCGATAGACCAAGGAGAACATGGGTTTTTGGCGGGATGAGGTGATGGGTGTCGATGTAGGTGCGGATTTTGTGCACACAAGAAAGTGAAGTACTCATGCTTTTTAGTGTAACTAATCGCATAAAATAGTACATGGATAGCAACAAAAAAGGCCCTTTTGGTTTTGTCCCAAAAAGACCTTTTTTATTTTATTGCACACAAGAAGTTACTTATGCTTCCCGGCTGCCTTTGCATTCGCTATGCGTGCTGCTTTTATGTGTGCATTGAGAGTTTTTGGACTCAATGGTTGAGAATGACGACCCTTCCTGTAGAGGGGGTTATTTTCTTGATTGATGAGGTTAGAACGTCGAGGTTTTTTTGATGCTCTCAAGTTTTTGCCACCACATGTACCAATAACTTCGGAGAAATTGTTTTTTTTGCCTTTGCCTTCAAGATCGCTATCCATATCCATGCTGTATGCATGTGATGTGAAAAGTACGGCAACTGCCACAATAAGAAATTTGTTCATAAACATCTCGTATTCAAGGTTGATGATTACTTTTGTGATGAAAAATCAAGTTTTTTAGCTTTTTTAGGACTACGTGGCGTTGGGGATGATGTTTTTTTACGTTTTTTTGGACTTACGGTAACAGTATTATTGTACACTTTGTTAAGAACTAGTTGTGCAGGACCGCGCAATTCCTGCATAAATTTTGTGTTACGTCCTTTGCCACAATCGTAATCATCCATGCAAGAGACGGTTGCAACGGTGCTTAATGCAAGCAATGACATGAGTGCTATTTTTTTCATAGCAAATCCTTAGATGTAAAATGTGTATATAATTATTCAGGGGGAAATGATCATACACGCATTTTTTTTAATATTCAACAAAAAAAGAGCGTTGAAATCAGTATTTTTTGCAATCTTTGATTGATTATTAAATATCGAGGTTCTTGACGAACTGACCAAACTCTTCGATGTAATGTTTACGACCAACAACATCGTCACCCATGAGTGTTGAGAACCAGCTGTCTGCTTCAAGTGCATCTTCAATGGTGACTTTGAGGAACGTGCGTGATGCGGGGTCCATTGCGGTTTCGCCCAATTGATCAGGGTTCATTTCACCAAGACCTTTATAACGCTGTATCATCAAATACGGCTTGCTGATATGGGTGATGCCTTCGATGAGTTGTAAAACTCCCTTGCCTTCCCACGTGCGGTCTCTGTCGACAATTTTGAGCATCCATGGTTTGGTTTGAACTTCACTCAGCGCTACAAGATCTGTACGTAACTCGCTAACTTCAGGTGATGAGAAAAAGCTCAGTGGTACATGCCATGTACGATTGAGAATACTAAAGACAATATGAGTAGGTGCTTGCTCGTGAAAGGCAACGTCCTGAAGTGCTGTGCTTTCTTCTGATTCACTCTCACTACCGCTTTTTTGTGGTGTGCCAAGGGTGATTTGGTACTGTGAAAGGCGCTTATGTAATATTTCAAGCAAGCTGCTGGTGCCATCGCCACTCTGCCACGATGACGGAGCAAGCGATACAATAAGAGCGTGACATTGTTTATAGGTCAGTTTGAAGGCAGCACTTATTTTGGTGACAAGTTTGTCATATGCCATGATTTTATCGAGTATGGTGTGCCATGCTTGCTGATCAATCTCTTTGTCTTGTAGTGACAATGATGTTTGTTCGCGAGCCCAATCAAACAAGAATTGTTTGAGTTCTGAATCATCTTTTAGGTACTGTTCTTTTTTGCCAATCTTTGCTTTATACAGCGGTGGTTGCGCAATAAACAGATATCCTTTTTCGATAACGGGATTCATGTAACGGAAGAAGAACGTCAGTAATAATGTTCTAATGTGGGCACCGTCAACATCCGCGTCAGTCATGAGAATAATTTTATGATACCGTGCTTTGGCAATATCAAATTCATCGCCAATGCCGCAACCGATAGCTGCAATAAGGGCTTTGATTTCTTCGTTAGATAAAATTTTATCTAGGCGAGCTTTTTCGACGTTGAGAATTTTACCCCTGAGCGGCAAAATCGCTTGGTTATTACGATTGCGCGCTCCTTTAGCTGAGCCACCTGCAGAGTCACCCTCAACGATAAATAGTTCGGTGTTAGCAGGATTTTCATCAGAGCAATCAGCTAATTTTCCCGGCAAAATCGATGATTCAAGTACGGTTTTTCTACGGGTAAGATCGCGAGCTTTTTTAGCTGCTTCACGAGCGCGTTTTGCAATTTCAGCTTTTTGTAAAATCTTTTTGGCAATAGCGGGATTTTCTTCAAAGAAGGTATCAAGAAAAGCAAAAAACCATGAATCAACGATACCTTTAACTTCACTGTTGCCGAGTTTTGCTTTTGTTTGGCCTTCAAATTGCGGTTCAGGAACTTTAATGCTTACGACAGCAACAAGACCTTCACGCACGTCTTCGCTTGAAAAACTTTCGTCTGAAGCCTTTAAAAGACCAAGGGCTTGAGCGCGTTTGTTGCATGCTTTGGTGAGAGCAGATTTAAATCCAGCGACGTGGGTGCCACCTTCGCTCGTATTAATATTATTAACGAATGAGAAAAGCTGCTCGCCGTAGCCATCATTATATTGCATGGCGACTTCGAGCATGTAGGCTTCATCACTGCCTTCATAGTGAATGACTTCAGGAAATAGTGGCGTCTTTTTGCTATTGATGAATTCGACAAAAGAAACAAGGCCACCTTCAAAAAGGAAATCATTTTTTTTGCCCGTTGCTTCTTCTTCAATCGTGATATGCAAACCTTTATTTAAGAATGCAAGTTCACGCATACGTGCTGACAACGTCTCGAAGCTAAAAGCGGTTGTTTCTTGGAAGATAGTTGGATCTGGCCAGAAGCGTACAATAGTGCCGCGTTTGGTCGTCTCACCAACTACTTTAAGTGGGGCGAGTGGCTTACCACGCTCATATGATTGTGTGTGGATGTTGCCGTCGCGGTAAATGGTGATATCAAGTCTGCTTGACAGGGCATTAACTACAGAAACGCCAACGCCGTGTAAACCACCTGAGTATTTGTAGGTATCTTTATCGAATTTACCGCCTGCATGCAGTTTAGTAAGGGCAACTTCAGTTGCTGATACTTTCTCGGTTGGATGAATATCGGTTGGAATACCGCGTCCATTATCTTCAACTTCGCAAGAACCATCAGAATGAAGTATGACGTGAATAGTGTCACAATGGCCAGCAAGAGCTTCGTCGACTGAGTTATCGACAACTTCATACACGAGGTGATGTAAACCATATGAACTTGTTGAGCCAATGTACATGGCAGGGCGCTTGCGCACCGCCTCTAAGCCTTCAATAACGCGAATGGACTGCGCTTGATAATCGCTCTTTTTGTTTGAAGAATCTTTTGCCATACCTGGTCTCCTGAATAGGTCTCACTACATGCACTTGGACAGGCGTTAAAACTACGTTAAACTGTACAGATCGCTGCGATTCTTTATGAAGTTTAAAGGATACACAGTTTTTTTCCAGTTATACATGTTTTTTGGCTTCCTAGCACGTTGAACTAGGACCACTACTAGCACGGTATATACAATGACTATGACACCATTTGGGCCTGACGTTGATACACGATACATGAATGTAGCCTTAGCGCAAGCGCGCCGAGCGGCTCGGCTAGGTGAAGTGCCCGTTGGCGCTGTTTTGGTTGATGTTGCGGGCGTTGTAGTAGCACGTGGGTATAACTTGGTGGAACGGTATCATACGCAGTGTGCGCATGCTGAAATGCGCCTCATACAGCGGGTAAGCAAGCAACGTGGTGATTGGCGCCTCGATGGGCATTGGTTGTACGTAACGCTTGAGCCTTGTGGTATGTGCATGGGGCTGATAGTACTCAGTCGCCTTGCAGGAGTTGTTTTTGGTGCTTCTTCTCCGCTTTTTGGATATGGCCTTAGCACAGGTAGCTCATCTGTTCCCTATAGAAAGGGTTCGGTTGTGGTTATTGCCGGGGTTGGTGCCCAAGAAGCTACAGCATTACTTAAACAATTTTTTCAGCACCAGCGAAAAAATAAAAATTAACATTATCAAGGAGATGCGCATGGCTGAAAATCTAGAAGCAATAAAACATATGCTTCTCCAGCGCAAGCAAGAGCTCGAAGATGAGCTTACGTCGTACGAAGAAAAATTTTCCGATGATCAGATTCAAGATGCGGGTGACCAGGCCCTTTCCTCAACCATGGAAAGCTTGAAAAGCTCATTCCAAGACGCACGTCTTGAAGAGTACAAGCGCATTGTACGAGCTCTTGAGATGATCGAAGAGGGTATCTATGGGATGTGTGTAGATTGTCAAAAACCAATCTCTGAAAAACGACTACAATCATTCCCGAATGCCACCCGCTGTCTAGCGTGCCAAGAAGCACTAGAAGAAGGGGAACATTCCTAGTATATTGCCTGGAATTCGCGTCTGTGCTGTGTTATAGTAAGCGCACCAGTGCCGATGTAGCTCAGCTGGTAGAGCAATTGATTCGTAATCAATAGGCCGTCGGTTCAAGTCCGATCATCGGCTCCAGTAGTGAAACGTTAAGGTTATTTTTGACATTCCAGGCAGTTTTTGTACCCTGGATCAGTAGCCATTGAGGCTACAATCGTATATTTACCAATCTGAGGATAGTCAGCGTTATGGCACAAGCAAAAACTAGTAAGGGGGCAGCCCCAAAAACTCCAGCAACACCTAAACGTCCTGCTGCGAGCAAAGCTCCAAAAGTAGCAGCCGTTAAGCGTGGTATGCCACTAGCTCATGGTGTTGGTCGTCGTAAATCAGCCGTTGCTCGAGTATGGTTACGTCGTGGAACGGGTTCGATAGTAGTTAATGGAAGAGACTATCGTGAATATTTCAACACTGATATTGCCCGTCTTGATGCGGCAACGCCGTACAGGATTCTTCCGACTGCCGCCAATTATAGTATTGAAGCAAACGTACGCGGCGGTGGAGCACACGCTCAAGCTGGTGCTGTATGCCTCGGCATTGCACGTGCTTTAGTTGCAAATGATGAAACTGCGCGCCCAACACTAAGAGAATTTGGACTTTTGACGGTTGATGCACGACGCAAAGAACGCAAAAAATATGGTCAAAAAGCAGCACGTCGTAAGTTCCAGTTCGTTAAACGTTAATTACATCGTTGTAGAGTGTCGTACGCTTGGGTGCCCATACGTTAATCGGGAGTAGTAAGCCATGTGCAGCGTCGTGGGGTATATAGGCAACTCGTATTGCCGTGAAATTGTCATGGAAGGGCTTTCTAGGCTTGAGTACCGCGGGTACGATTCGGCTGGATTTGCCTGTTTAAGTCCGCAAGACAATCGGTTAGTGTACGCAAAAACTCCAGGCAGGCTGCAAAGTCTACGTGATGTGCTTGATAAAGCACCCATTGATGGCTTTCTAGGCATAGGCCATACACGGTGGTCTACGCATGGTGTTTCATCTCAAGAAAACGCACATCCTCAATTTGACTGCGATAAACGCATTTCTATCGTTCATAACGGTATCATAGAAAATCATCATGCCCTGAAAGACGAACTTATTTCTGCAGGGCATGTATTCCATTCAGATACTGACACTGAGGTTGTTGCACATCTTTTTGAAGCACTTTTAGTCTCGCATACGACCTTTAAAGCAGCAGTGGTTGATTTGGTCAGCCATCTTGATGGTGCGTATGCATTCGTTATTATTTCTCAAGATTTCCCTGATCGTATTGTTCTGGTACGAAAACGTTCTCCTTTGTGCATAGGCATTGGTGATGATGAGATGTTTGTAGCATCAGATCCATTGGCATTTGCTGGCAAGACACGCAAAGTATTGTTCATGCCCGATGAAAGTTTTGCATTTGTTAAAAAAGATCTTATCGAACTTTACGATTTTACCGGTAAACCATTGCCCCTTGTGGCACAAGACATTAGCATTGACTGGGCTGATCGTGAAAAAGATGGGCATGAGCACTTCATGCTTAAAGAAATTTACGAACAAAAAACAGCGATTCAAGCGACGGTTGAATTCTTAAAATCTATTAGTGGCACCTTCTGGGATCATCTTGGTCTTACGCCAGAGCAGGCAAAAGCAATTGATTCACTCAGCCTGATTGGATGTGGTACATCATGGCATGCAGGACGCATAGCACAGTTTTTTTTTGAATATATATGCATGATTCCGACCCGCGTTTTACTTGCTTCAGAATTTCGTTATATGCCTTTTTTCTCTGAACATAAAAGTATTTTTGTAGCTATTTCCCAATCGGGAGAAACGGCCGATACCCTTGAAGCTATGCGGATGGTAAGTGCAGCGCATATGCACACGATTGCTTTAACCAATATGCCATCAAGTACGTTGGTGCGTGAAGCTGACGGATTTATTTTAACGCAAGCAGGTCAGGAAATTGCCGTTGCGTCAACTAAAGCCTTTTCAACACAAATGACGGCACTGTATTGGTTTGCTAATCGTCTTGCTCTTGAAAAAGGCATTATATCGCGACATCAGATGGAACTTGCAGAAGAAGATTTACTGGTGACGGCTGAAGTGCTTGAAAACACAATAGAAAACTACAAAATGGACATCACAACACTCTTGGCCAAACGATATGCACAAAAGGGGCGGGCGATCTTTTTAGGCCGACACATTAGCTATCCGTTTGCAATGGAAGCAGCACTGAAACTTAAAGAAATATCCTACATTTTTTCGCAGTGTTATCCAGCTGGCGAACTTAAGCATGGTCCATTGGCTTTGGTTGATGAACACACGCCAATCTTTATTTTCTCCCACCAAGATCCACTTATTTATCAAAAACTTGTTGCCAATGCGCAAGAAGCAAAAGCACGTAACGGTCATATTGTAGCATTTGCCTTTGAGGGGCAAGATGAATTGATGCGTCTTGCTGATCAAACATTTATCATTCCACGGGTGAAACCGCTTCTTGGTCCGCTTGCTATGACGGGTATTGTGCAATTCCTTGCGTATCAAATTGCTAAAGAACTTGGTCGCCCTATCGACAAGCCGCGTAACTTGGCAAAATCAGTAACCGTAGAATAGCACTCGAAAATACTGTTAAAACATGGTACCTGTACCATGTTTTAACATCTTCTTTTTCTTCCCCATCTTTTCTGAGAAATGAATCTGAAATAGTAACGCTGGTTGCATATACGTTTTCTAATGAACGTATGCTTAACGCGTCGAAAGGACAGTGCCAATTGCATGTTCAGCACTGCCATGTAAGCGAAATGACGAGCATTTTTGAGGATGACATATAAGACATTGTAATAAGATGACTCCATAAACATATGTGATATAGTGCATATATTTATAATCTTATTTCATCTTAGGAGTTGTTAGTATGGTACACGCTATCTATTTCTTCATAACTTTATTGCTACCTTTTACCAGTTGGAGTGCGGAGCAAGCGCCATCATCTGTGTCCGGTGTGCCGGCATCACCGTCAAGCCCTACAGCTGTCGCTGTTCCTGTGTCATTATCACAAGCATTAGATAAAGTTTCTGTTGAAGGGCCAACAGTGCCGTTGCAGGGCAATCATGCTCGATATGATAATGAGGTGCATAACATGCGCTCTGACATGTTGGCGAAATTTAAGAAAGGCTACGCTGAAAATAGAGATGCAGCGATGGAACATCCGGTACGCAATGACCAGGGCGCTCTTGATATACCAGCAACGTGTGCTCAATTTAGCTTAGCCATGACAGTAGTCTCCAATGCGCTGACCAAAGAAGCTCTTACAGCATTTGCTACCAAACGACGTGCTAGTTTTTGCGCACTGGTGAATCATCTTTCTCCTGAAACTCAGAAAAATGTGCGTGAATTTTGTACAGATGTGCTTGATCATAGGTCAGTATTTAATATTGAAGGAATAGGAGACTATAGAGAATCGCTTGAAACATTAATTAAAGAAGGCGAGATTAGCTAAATCATTGAGATGCGTAAAAAGTCTTCCTTTAGGTAGTAATGATAAAGGAGAGATGCTATGAATCTTATTTTGTTGGTCCTTTGTGTGTGGTACAGCCATGATAGCTACGCTGCACAGGCACCCGTGTTCTCAGGCAAAGAACCTTCTCAACCAGTAGCGCGAGAACAAAAAAAAGAAGCAGAACGGAAACAGGCGGCTTGGCTTTCGAATGTGAACAAGATAAGTGAAGGTCTATATACCGGTAAAGTTGCTGATACATTTTATCTTGCTATGGAGCGTGTAGACTCTAAAAATATAAATCAGTGGCTAAAATATGCTCACGAGCAAGTTGAATTTGAAGCGAATCTCATTTATTTGCCTAATAAAGATGGGTCTGCGCATTTTGAGTTAGTGCTCAAAGAGTACCAGTCTGACGAAATTAACCAAAAAGATAATGAGCTATGGATCGCTTATGCGTCTACTATTCCTGTTACAAAAAAGACGCAACTTAGTGATGGTGGCGCTCATATTGACATGTTTGTTACCGTGGTGACCTCATCTGAGGCTCTTATTACCTCACATATGGGGATATCGCGTACTTGGCAAGCTGCATCAGATCTTCAAAAAAAACCACCTCGAAGAATAAAACATCCGGATCAATCGGTTCATCTCCACTCGTTTGCTGCAAAAGTGACAAAGATGCGAGATCCCGAAAAAGTATATATGTTAACTGCTCCTGCTATAGCTATGCGTGATATTTTGATCAAAAAAATGCCGCCCTATTCTGTTTTTGTAGGGGATAGTATCTATCAACAAGAGCTTGAAGCAGCAGAAAAAGATCCAAAGAGTCTTTTGACTAAATTTGATCTGAAAGATCAGAAGGGCGAAACAGCCCAAGAACGAGAAGAAAGATTAAATAAAAAAGCACGGTATTTGTATGACTACTACAAAATCGGAGAAAAGATGCGTCTTTTAAAGACCAACCCGCCTCGTATTGTTAGGGTAAAGGATGGGAGAAAACAGACATTTACTATCCAGAAACCTGATGGGGTCTTGTTGGTTACTTTTGATCAATCTACTACCGATTACCAATGGATGTTTGCAGGAGCCTACATAAGTGAGGGCTTAAAGCTACCGTATATACTGGTTGATCTTGATAAGCTAGCAGCAGTTAGTGCGTTGGTCCCAGAACAAGTTTCTTCAAAGAAAAAGTAGTTCATAATTTTATACAACGAAAAAGGGCCGTCTTTTTAGGACGACCCTTTTTAATGTTTATGTGAACAATGGCCCGTAAAAGTTCTATTTTCTACTGATTAAGCGATAAAGAAATGTAGAACAGAGTTTGTCATTGAGGTATATTGCCGCATATCTTTTTAATCCTTTACCTCCAGGAGTTTTTTTATGATGCGCGTTATACATCGTGGTTATGTTCTTGTTTTGGTATGTAGTTCTGCAATAAGCTGGAGCGCTGAGCAAACTCCATCACCTGCATCTGGTGGTGCGTCAGCTGTATCAGTAAGCACCGCGGCACCAGCCCCTTCGTTACAGCAGGAACTAGGTGCAGTTTATGTGTTTTTGCCCTATCCGTTTAGTAGTAAGAAAGGTATCTATCATTCACTGGTAGAATATGTATGGAAAATTGAGGTGGAAAGTTGGTATCATCACTGCACTGCAATGAGGAATAAAGCATTCCAAAACCCAATTTGCAAAGTCGGCGGTGCCGTTGACATCGAAGCAACATGTGATCAATTAAGATCGAATTTGACAGTTCTAGCTCCTTCGTTTGCGAAGAAGGCACGTAAAGAATTTATTGATAGATTGCGCCCCGATTGGATTGAATTAAACAGTAGAGTTAAGGGAGACGGCAGAGTTATAAAACTTTTCGATACATTGACAAAGGACGAACCACTCAATGTTAGCGCTCTAGGTGCAACAAAAGAACGGTTAGAAAGAGAGGCTTTAAAAATAACCTCAAAGGCTGAAGGCGTAGCTGGAGCTGGGCAAAGTCAGGGCAAGTAACAAAAACTATTTTGTGTGGTAAAGAAAAACGCAACGAAAAAGGGCCGTCTTTTTAGGACGACCCTTTTTTTAATTGCTAACGTAAGCGTTAAAGCTTAGAAGCGGTAGCCACCTGAGTTGCCACCTGAATTGCCGCCGCCACGAAAGTTATCGCGACGAGGAGGGCGAGCTGGGGCATCAGTGCGTGGACGAGCTTCATTTACACGAAGTGGACGGCCTTCAAGTTCGTAGCCATTGGTGCCATTGATTGCTGCCAAGCCTTCTGCGGCTACTGGCATATCAACAAAAGCAAATCCACGTGATTCATTGGTAAAACGATCTTTGATAATACGAGCGCTTGTAACTTGGCCGTATTGTTCAAACAATTTTCTCAATTGATCTTCAGAAGCTGTGCGGGAAACATTACCGACAAAAATATTCATAAGGAAAACCACTCAAAAAATAGGATTAGATAAAATAAACTCAAATTTTTACTTTTTTTATAGAACTACGCCGCGTGCCGGTTCTTTCCTCCGCAAAAAGGTTACATCTACCCCTAGTATACCCTTTTAAGGGAAATATCGCTAGGGCTATCTAAATTTTCACCTCTACGAAGGAAAGCTCCTTAGAGGTAGGGTAAATACCATTGATGAAACTAACGGCTTTTTGCCGGGTAGTAACCTGTTCAGGGCATGTTTTTTGAGCCAAAGCCAGGATGTTTATGAGGGTGAGGGTAGCTCTAAACTGATTATCCTTGGCGAGCACGTCCTTGGTTCGCTCGGTCCAATTCTTTTCCTTGTCTTTAGCAGCATCCTTTTTGGCCTTACCCTTGAGCTTTTTGTCCTTCTTTTTGCTTGATCCACGTTCATGGCTGGCTTCTTCATCATTCTCGTCAGCAACATAGCCGGCTGGCTTTATGAAATTACCAAGGGCTCCTTCGCGACCATAAAACTTAGTAAACCAGACAACCTGCTCGGTAGGGGGAAATTGACGTTCAACGACAAAATCAGGGGTAATGCCTGACCCTTGTATCACCATGTCATTGAGGAGAAAATACAGCGATGTTGTTATTTTTGCGGCGCAATTGTTAGTGACGGGAATAACTTCCTGTACGGAGCCTTTACCAAATGAGCGTGAGCCAACGATGAACACCATAAGCTCTTTTTGTGTCTTATTGCCCGCTTCTTTTGAAAGTTGTTCTGAATGCGCTTTGAGGCAGCCAGCTAAAATTTCAGCAGCGGAAGCGGTGTAATTATTGGTCATGATAAAAATTGGAAGTTCAGTATTGGTTATTGGATTTCGTGTCGTAACGTAGCGGTCAGTGACTTCACCACTTTTATTTTTGGTGACCACAACCAAACTTCCTTTACGCAAGAAAAGACCAGCAATATCAACAACTGAAGGAAGTAATCCACCCGTATTATTACGTAAATCAAGAATGAGTGCTTTGTAGTTCTCTTTATTATTTTTGTGTTTGGTTTTTTCGAGCAAGGCTGCAATTTGTTTGATGGAGTTTTCCGAGAATGTGGTTAATGAAATGTAGTAGACATTCTGATCGGGCAAATAAAAGCATGCTGAACTTTGTTCTTTGATCACATCGCGGGTGATATCAAAGGGGAGCAAATCCTGTTGTCCTTCGCGCAGGATCTTAATATGTACTTTAGTATTACGTTCGCCGCGCAGTTTTGCCGTAGCCTCATCAGTTGACATGCCTTCAAGTGGTTCGCCGTCAACCTCAATGATTTTATCAAGCGGTTTTATACCTGCGTTATCCGCGGGGCCGTTAGGAATAGTGTCAACAACAAGAAGAAATTTGTCTTTTGGCTGACGTGTATTGTCAATAATAATGCCGATGCCAAAGAATTCGCCGCTCGTGGATTCTAAAATAGCTTTATAGGTTTTTGGATCTAAAAAACTCGAGTGTGGATCAAGGCGTCCTAAAAAACTATCAATCGCTTTAATCATGCATTTTTCAGCATCATCGACATGGTAATGTTTTTGATTAGTGATTTGTAAAACTTCGGCAAACGTGCGCGACCAATTATAAATAGTTTCATCAAACGGCGCTTTTGGTCCCTTATCGTCCTCAACTTCTTTTTCAGTGCTGAGTAATGCAGGTACTTCTTCTTGTTGAATACCAATAAGGGTAACGCTATAACATGCAAGGCTCAGATACAGCAGGTGACGAACATTGCTCATACAAACTACCTTTTTTCGTAGAGTTGTTACTCAGTTGACCAACGATTCATTGCGGTTGTGCGTGATGTGAGCATAGTCTAGAGATATTCCACATGAGCGCAAATGCTTGCGGGAACATGTGATAGAAAAAAAAGGAGTAATGTGATGAATAAAAAACGCTATGTGGTACCATGTATTTTGGCAATAGAAGTACTATTTGGTGCATGGATGTATTATGGTGGACAACACGGTGTGCAATCTATCCACGCTTTGCGTGCTAAAAATGATGCAACGGAACAAGAATTGAATCGTATGCGTACGGAACTTGCGCATCTTGAACATGAAATCGCTGCATGGCATACCCATGTGTATTATAAAGAAAAAATTGCTCGTGAAAATCTGCACATGGCACGACGCGATGACCATGTTTTTTATTTGACATGAACTTTTGCTCAACGTTACAGTAAGTGCTACAGATAATACTTTGTAATTTTTGCAATTCTAAGGACCCTACCATGGCATTTACATTACCACCATTACCCTATGCATATGATGCATTAGAACCGTACATCGATGCTCAAACCATGGAAATTCACTACACCAAACATCATGAAGGGTATGTCACCAAACTCAATGATGCCCTTAAGGCATATCCTGATCTTGAAAAGAAATCGATTGATGAGTTATTGTCTGATCTTTCTAAACTCCCAGAAGCAGTTCGCATGGCAGTGCGCAATCAAGGCGGCGGCCATTATAATCACTCATTATTTTGGCTCATGATGCGTCACAATGGCGGCGGCGAACCACGTGGTGCTATCGGTGAACTTATTAAAAAAAACTTTGATACTTTTGGCGCATTCCAAAAAGAATTCAATACCAAAGCTGCAGGTGTTTTTGGTAGCGGCTGGGCATGGCTTTGTCTTGACCCTCAAGGCAACGCGGTGGTGCTGTCAACACACAATCAAGATACGCCGATTAGTGAACGGCATACGCCACTACTCGGCCTTGATGTCTGGGAGCATGCCTACTACCTGAAATACCAAAATAAGCGGGTCAGTTATGTCGATGCCTGGTGGCATGTGATCAATTGGGATCAGGTTGAGGAAAATTTTCGGATGGCTACGAAATAAACATACATCTCAGAAGTTTTTAACAGTCTCGTATTACTCACTGCCCATTAGTGTATTTATTTTTGCTGAAAGCGATTCTATTTGTACATCCATTTTTTTTGAAAGCTCTTCTATTCGTGCCCTTAGTGTACCAATATCCAGTCTCAAAGAACTAAGCTTATTTATTTCGTCCCTAAGGCTTAAATGTTTCGCCCAATATTCCTTCTTTGTTACATAATTTTCTGCAAGCTCTTGTCGTGTAATTGGTTGATCAGCTGCTTGCAGGCCAGTGGCTATGAAGAGTGCGGCTGCTACACTCATAAGATAAAAATTGCGATTCATGGAAATACCCCTTTTTAAGGTTGGTTATACTACTACACTATCATCATACAATATTTCAATCTGAATAATCAATGTTAGGGGTGTAATTGATGAATTTAAACCTGAAAAATGGGGGGGCTTTTGTCACTGGGTAACAATAAAAGTGATGATCTTTGGGGTATTTTCTGTAGCGTAGACGATGAATTGCTTGCTATTGTCATTCCCTCGCAGGAGGGAACCCAGGCCAGATTCACGTACATAAATTGTTTGAATATGGCAGGATGGAAGTGTCTATAGAATCTTAAAATTTTTTGTTAATAGATGTTCGATTTCTGACAAAAATCTCTCGTATGCCACATAATCTTTGGCCTGGGTTCCCGCCTTCGCGGGAATGACAAGAAAAGGGATTTAACTATTTCACATCGGGTAGTAAAAAAATACGCCGTTGTTTATACTAACCAACAGATGACAAATCTTTAGGTACCACCCCTTATCCATAAGTACAAGTCCATGAATGACGATATAAAGCAGAACGGCAACCCAGAACACGAACGCAAGAATGAATATGCTTTGCGGTGTGAAAAAGTTGTCCGCATGCGTGCTGAAGGTGTCGAGCCGTGGCCAGCAAGCCGTGAAGTCAGTTCATCATGCGCTGCTGTTGTGAGGGATTATACGGGTGAAGGGGAAATGGGCGACTACACGGTTGCCGGCCGTTTAATGACATTCCGCGAGCATGGCAAAACTGCCTTTGCGACTATTCAAGATGAGTCAGGCAGAGTGCAAATTTATTTGCGTAAAGATGAGCTTGGTGATCAAGCGTTTGATTGGTTCAAGCAATTTGTCGACAGCGGCGATATTGTCTGGTTTCATGGTCCGTCATTCAAAACTAAAACAGGCGAAGTGACTATCAAAGCACGCGAATATGCGTTATTGAGCAAATGTCTTCACCCATTACCAGAAAAATTTCATGGCTTGAGTGATATCGAAACAATCTATCGCCAGCGCTATCTTGATCTTATTACCAATCCCGAAAGCAGACAGCGATTTCAGCGTCGGTCGTTGATTGTGCGTAGTTTGCGCAATTATCTTGATGATCACGAATTTGTCGAAGTTGAAACGCCAATGTTGCACCCAATTCCTGGTGGTGCGGTAGCACGGCCGTTTATAACGCATCATAACGCGCTTGATTCTGATTTTTATTTACGCATTGCGCCGGAATTGTACCTCAAGCGCTTAGTCGTGGGTGGTGTTGATCGGGTGTATGAAATTAACCGTAATTTTAGAAATGAAGGCATTTCAACGCGGCATAATCCAGAATTCACCATGCTTGAATATTATGCTGCATATCATGATTATATTTACGCTATGGATTTTCTCGAGGGCATGCTGCGTCATGTCGCTGAGCAAGTGTGTGGTGAAACGCGTGTGCCATGTGGTGAACATATGCTCGATTTTGGTGCACCATTTGAACGCATTTCTATGCAGCATGCCGTTATGCGCTATGGCGAGGTAACAGAACACGATCTTACACCAGACACCATTGTTGCAACGCTTAAACGTTTTAGCATTGCCCATGACCCAGCAAAAATAACGTGGGGCATCGCATTAACCTTGTTATTTGAAACGGTGGCAGAACCAAACCTCATCCAGCCGACGTTTATTACCGATTTCCCTATCGAAATTTCACCGCTTGCTAAACGTGATCCTAACAACCCTGCGATTGCAGCGCGTTTTGAGTTGTATGTCGCGGGCATGGAGTTAAGCAATGGCTTTAATGAGCTTAATGACCCGTTTGATCAAGCTGAGCGGTTTAAAGAACAAGCGCGGGCACACGCTGCCGGCGACAAAGAAGCCCATCACTACGATGCTGAGTATATTGCAGCACTCGAATATGCACTGCCACCAACCGTTGGTGTCGGCGTTGGTATTGATCGTTTAACCATGTTGTTTACGAATACAACATCGATCAAAGATGTTATTTTGTTCCCGACATTGCGTAAAAAAGCTGATCAATAATCGAATACATGCAACGTAAAGGTACCGCATGAGTGCACGACTTCAGGGTGAAAAGTATCTTTGGCAGGTTCCTGAGATGCAGCATGCATCAGTTCTTGAACTTGCATCAGCCTATAATCTTTCCGTCCCCATTGCTCAAACACTTATTACTCGTGGTTTTACTGATCGTGCACACCTTGATGCCTATTTATTCAGTTCATTCGAACGGGATGTTGGTCATGCAGCGCAGATGAAAGATGCTGACAAAGCAGTGGAGCGTATTTTATTAGCGATTGAACGCGGTGAAAATATTCTTATTGCCGGTGATTATGATGTTGATGGCGTTACCTCATCATCACTCATGTTGGTGTGCTTATTGCCACTCGGTGCCAATATTAATTTCTTTCTCCCTAATCGTGCACGTGATGGCTATGGCCTTTCGGTAAAAACCGTCGAACGAGCAGCACGCAATGGCTATACATTAATTGTGACCGTTGACAACGGCATCACTGCCTTTGAGCCGGCGCTCAAAGCACGTGAACTTGGTGTTGATTTAATTATTACCGATCACCACCGGCAACATCACGCATTACCCGAAGCGTATGCCGTAGTTAATCCCAATCGTCTTGATTGTGAATATCCGTTTAAATATCTAGCCGGTGTAGGCGTTATTTTCAAAGTGATGTGGCTGTTGTATGAGCGCAAGGGTCTTGAAATGCCCGCTAAAGCATATGAACTTTTGTTGCTTGGCACCGTGGCCGACGTAGTACCACTTGTTGGTGAAAATCGTTTTTGGGTGCGTCATGGCTTGCAGTATATCAATCGCTTTGAATCACCGTCGTTTCAAGTATTGAAACAAAACGGTAAAGTGACTAAAGCAAAATTGTCATCAACCGATATTGGGTTTTCCATTGCTCCACAAATTAACGCACTTGGCCGTCTTGAGGATGCACGTCAGGGCGTTAAATTTCTTATTGGTTCCGATCTTGATGAGATTAAAGAAGTTGGCAATGTCTTGCTGGCACTTAACGATGCGCGCAGAGAAATCGAACGTGCTATTTTTGCTGAGATTAAAGCAGAAATAGATGCGGGTAACATCGACCTAAACACTGAACGTGTTATTTTTGCCGCAGGTAAAGGATGGCCTGCCGGTGTGATAGGTCTTGTAGCATCGCGCTTGTTGAGTTCGTATGGTAGGCCAGCCATCTTGTTTCACCTCACCAATGATGGATTAGCAAAAGGTTCATGCCGTTCAATTCCTGAATTTAATATGTTCAATGCGCTGCAAGCGTCGCACGATTTGCTCAAACAATTTGGTGGCCATTCATTGGCTGCCGGGCTGAGTTTACCTGCAGAAAATCTTCCGGCGTTAAAACAACGACTTGAGCAGATGATTGCTGAGCAGGTGAGCGATGATGATTTACGGCTTAAATTAGCACTTGATGCGCATGCAACGTTACCTGAATTAACCAAAAAATTTATGCAAGATTTAGAGTATTTAGAACCATTTGGTAACGAAAACCGCCAACCAGTATTTTTTGTAAAAGATCTTGTGTTGGTACAAAAACCGCAGTTACTTAAAGATGTGCATGTAAAATGTCAGGTCTTTGCTGATGGCGTTATTAAACCGATTATGTTTTTTAATCGTCCCGAGCTTTTTGAAAAATTTATGAACCAAGGTGAACAACCATTTGATGTAGCAACCTATGTTGTTGAAAACCATTGGAATGGACGTGTGAATGTTGAGTTAAATGGTATTGATGTTGCACGATTGGCAGGATCTTCATGATTATTACCATCGATGGTCCAACAGCAAGTGGCAAATCAACCGTTGCTAATCTTATTGCATGCAACCTTGGCATCTATTACCTTAATTCTGGTCTTTTGTTTCGTGCACTTGGATATCTGCTTATGACGCACTTTGGCTATGATGAGCAGACCATTATGCATCCACGCATTCAAGATATTACCGCATGTCTTGCTCCAAAGCGATTTATGTATACCTATGATGTAGTACATGGTAAAGCATCACTATCGTTTGATGGTGTTGATGTTACACCACATCTTAAAACAGAAATGATTGATCGAGCATCATCGTGTCTTGGTGTACAAAGCTCGGTGCGCGATGCATTGAATGCGCTGCAACGCATGCTAGCAGATGACAGAGATGTTGTTGTTGATGGGCGTGATAGTGGCTCGGTGGTATTTCCAGATGCCACGGTTAAATTTTTTTTAACTGCCTCACCTGAAGTGCGTGCACAGCGGTGGCGTTCTGCGCAACGGCATCTGTATTCACCACAAGAGGCATTACGGATCATCAAAGAGCGCGATCTGCGCGATAGTTCACGTGCTGTAGCGCCACTTATTGTGCCTGCCGGTGCGATTGTTGTTGATACTACTGAGTTGGATCAGCAAGAAACACTGGCTATGATGTTGGAATGTATTCAAACAAAAAGAGCTAGTAACGCATAACGTACCAGCTCTTTTTTGTTTTATAAGGCGCGATTACTTAGTAGCTACCGCCCTTCATTTCTTTTGATTGTTTCATGCCTTTATTGTTCATACCACCATTTTTATCTTTTTTCATACCTTTTTCAGGTTTTTCCATTTTTTCTTTTTTGTAGCGATGCTTAGGTTCTCTATACTCTCCATCATCTTTTCTTTTACATGCTGGTAAGCCTGCGGCTAATCCTAAACATGCTAAAGCTATAAGTAGTTTTTTCATCGTACCCTCCGAAAGGTAATTGAATAAATGTACAAACTACCCCCATGATAGCCAAGTGAAGGAATGATGACAACAGTTTTGAAAATGGCCATCTAGATGCAAAAAAGGCACTCGGAAATTCCGAATGCCTTTTTTTTTAGCGTACCATACAGGATGTTAGAACTTTTCTACGGGTACAGTTTCAACAGGAGTTTCCATTGCTTCTGCTGTTGGTTCTGCTTCTACCGTAATGTCTTTAACGTCTACAGAAGTTTCAGTTTCTGAAGCTTGTTCTTTTTCCATTACAGTTTCTTTTGGTTGGCAATCTTTGCAGCGATCGCATGCAGGTAAGCTCAATCCAAGAACAATAAGGCATGAAAGGGTAAAAAAAGATTTTTTGAACGTCATAGGTTGTTTCCTATAGGTGTTAAGGGTTAGTTATTTTTTGAGTACGCGATTTCTTTTTTTTCTTATCAGTTTTTTTTGGCTTTTGTTTTGCCTTCGTGAACGGTGACACGTCAAATGATAGCTTAAGAACTTCATCCATGTTCTTAACATAGACAATGGTGATCGTCGCTAAATCAGTATCCTTAAGAATCTCATCAACATCATCACGATTTTCGTGTGGCACAATAACATGAGTAATATCATGTTGTTTTGCGGCCAGCAATTTTTCTTTAAGACCACCGATTGAAAGTACACGCCCTTGAAGAGTAATTTCACCGGTCATAGCAAGTTTTTGCTTGGTTGAATTTTGTGTAAGCGCAGAAATAAGCGCTGTGCAAATAGTGATACCAGCGGATGGACCATCTTTGGGTGTCGCGCCTTCTGGAATATGAATGTGAATATCTTTGCTCGTGTGAAAGGAACTCGTAAGACCAAGAGCTAGTGCACGTGAGCGAATGTAGCTAATTGCCGCATGTGCTGATTCTTGCATAACATCACCAAGCTGTCCCGTGAGGGTGACATTACCCTTACCAGGAAGGGCACTTGCTTCAATTTCAAGAATATCGCCGCCAAGTTCAGTCCATGCAAGGCCTGTTGCAAGTCCAATACGTTGTTGTGCAGCATTGAGACTTGTTTTTTTGAATGTCGCATTGCCGAGCCAGTCACGAATACGTTTTTCGTCGATGACGGCAAATGATTTTGGATCCTTAAGAAGTACTTGAATGACTTTGCGCATAAGTTTGGCAATGACACGCTCAAGCTGACGAACGCCGGCTTCTTTGGTGTATTCAGCGATAATATGCTTAAGAATATTATCAGCAAGCTTAAACTGACGCGTAGTTAATTCATATTCGCTGAGACATTTTGGTATCAAAAACTCACGTGCAATCGTCAGTTTTTCATCATCGGTATAACCAGAGAGCGTGATGATTTCCATACGGTCAAATAGCGGATAAGGAATACCATCAGTAGTGTTTGCCGTTGCAATAAACATCACTTTTGACAAATCATAATCAAGATCCAAAAAGTGATCGACAAAGTTTTTGTTTTGTTCCGGATCAAGAACCTCAAGAAGTGCTGCCGCTGGGTCGCCATGTAAATCGCGTGACATTTTATCGATCTCATCTAATAAAATGACCGGATTCATATTTTTTGCTTTTTTCATGGCTTGGATAATTTTACCCGGCAAAGCACCAATATAGGTGCGACGGTGACCGCGTATTTCAGCCTCGTCTTTAATGCCACCAAGTGATATACGGACAAATTCGCGACCTAAGCTTTTGGCAATAGAACGAACGAGTGACGTTTTACCGACACCTGGGGGGCCAACAAGACATAAGGTGGCTGCGCGTTCAAGCGACTGAGAAAACTTTTTTGCTGCCAAAAACTCTAAAATACGTTCTTTTGCTTTTACAAGACCAGCGTGGTTTTTGCTAAGAATTTTCTCTGCTTGTTCAAGACTGACCGTGTCTTTGCTTACTTTTTTCCATGGAAGCGTAGTTATCCAATCAACATAATGGCGGCTTACAACAGCTTCAGATGAAAGGGGGGGCATTTGCTCAAGACGCTTGAGTTCTTTTTGAGCTTTTTCTAGTGCTTCTTTGGTAAGGCCAAGTGTTTTCAATTTCGAGCGAAGTGTAGCAATTTCAATAGACTGGTCATCGCGACCAAGTTCTTTTTGAATAGCCTTCATTTGCTCATTGAGATAATACTCACGTTGGCTTTTTTCAACCTGCGTCTGAATGCGACCGCGAATACGTTGTTCGGTCTGCAAAATTGCAATTTCTTTGCTTAAAAAGGCGCACAGCTTGAGCATGCGCTCGCACAAATTAACTGTTTCAAGAAGTTCTTGGCGTTCATTGAATGAAAGGGTATTGATATGGAGTGCTATGGTGTCACTCATATAATCCATATCCTGCGTGCTTTTTGCCTCAGCAGTAAGGTCAGCCGGGACTTTATCATTCAATTTACTGTATGTGGCGCATAAATCTTTTAATTGACGCCAGAGCGCGATGAGTTCTGTTTCAGGAGTTAGACCCGTTGTTGGCAGATCTTGACACATAACGCCTATAAATTCATTGCTTGGGTGGGTGGTGAGAATGCGAGAGCGACATATCCCCTCAGCTAAAATTTTGAGGGCGCCATTTGGCATACGCATAACCTGTAAAATAGTTGCGCGGGTACCAAAGACGAAAACATCGTCTTGGGTAGGTGTTTCAACCTTAGGATCTTTTTGTGCCGTAATAAAGATGGATTTGTTGTTCTTAAGGGCAAATTCAACTGCTTGAATAGATGAAGATCTTCCCACAACGATCGGAATAATGCTTTTGGGAAGCATAACGACATTTTTGAGCGGCAACAAAGAAAGGAAATCTCCGTGCTCCTCGAGGATTACCGACTGGCTTTCCTGGGACTCAATAGTGCCAGCTGGTTTAAAATTCTTTTCCGTGTCCATGAGTACTCTTTTTTTGGCTGTTTTAAGATAAAAAAACCTGAACGGTTTGCCCCTTTTATGGCACATAGACAGTCAGGGGCTTTAGTACAGGGTGAATAACACACGCTCTATTAAGCGTAGAATACCTCTTTTTTTTGTCAATCTGACCGTGTAGCGGCTGAATATAACTAGCGAAATTGCCTTAATTACAGTAAAGTCCCCTCTATCATACGTCATAGAGTCTAGAAAAGTACCATTGATCGTGGTGGTTGTTTTTCTATTTGAAAAAAGACTGTGTCGATGTTGGAATCAAAGATTACGCGCAATAGTGAATAAAGAACGACGTTTTCCATAAGAAAGGATTGCCTATGGCATAAAAAGGGCTATGCTGTAGCTAATGAGTTGAATTAACAGGCTTTTCAATTAAAGAACCTGTTGTTACACTAAAGTAACCAGTTAAGTAAACGTCGTATCAAAAAAATAACATACATTTGGGCGATTGTAGCCGCGAAAGGGTTGTTTGCATGTTAAAGCGTATTGCAACTGCGCTATGGGGAAAATTTGAGAGTCGAGATGAAGTTAAGAAATTCGGATTACTCGCCCTCATTTTCGGTCTTATCATAGGCGTCTACTGGGGATTGCGTCCGATGAAGGACAGTATCTTCGGTGCCATAGTTGGTCTAGAACAATGGCAACCAGTCGCTAAATGGCTTTCTCTTGTCATTGTAGCCCCTCTCGTCATTCTCTACGGTAAACTCATCGACCGTTATCCACGTCAGCAAGTGTTTTATGTGTTGACCGCTATCTATGGTATTGCAGCATTAGGTTTTGCTTTTGCCTTTATGCACCCAACCATTGGTCTTCCAAACCAAGTTGCCGATCCAAGCCGTTTAATTGGTTGGGCTTGGTATGTGTATGTTGAAAGTTTCGGTTCTTTAATCGTTGCACTTTTCTGGGCATTTACCACTGACATTACTGATGCAGAATCTGCAAAGCGAGGTTTCCCGTTTATCGCCCTCTTTGGTCAAATGGGTAACATTTTCGGACCATATTTCCTTCGTGCCACACGATACGGTTTTTCTAATAGTGCGCCAATCGTCGCAATAATTGCCGGCCTTATTTTCTTGACCGGTATTTTGTTGTGGGTCTTCACTAAGGTAATTCCAAAGTCACAACTTGTTGGTTATCAAGCGCAGCACCATGAAGAAAAGCATACCGAACCAGGGTTGCTCGAAGGCCTGCGTCTTTTGGTAAGCCAAGGATACTTGATGGGTATCTTCCTTATCATTTCTATCTATGAAGTGATTGTTACTGTTTTCGACTACAACTTCAAGGTGATGGCAAAAGCGGTATATCCACTCGAAGCTCAAAATGCTGCATATCTTGCAGACTATGCGGTGTGGACGGGGCTTGTGGCTACTGGCTGCATTTTGCTTGGTATTAACAATATTCAACGCATTCTTGGCATGCGCGCTTCTTTAATACTTCTACCTATTCTTGTGGCGGTTGCCGTAGTAATGATGTGGCTTAATCCAACAGCGATTGAAGTTGCGTTCTGCATTATGGTGTTCTCCAAAGCTGTTAACTATGCACTTAACCAACCGACGCTCAAGCAGCTGTATATTCCAACAACTAAAGATACAAAGTACAAAGCGCAAGCATGGATTGAAATGTTTGGTTCCCGTGGCTCCAAAGCAGCCGGATCTGGCATTAACATGTTCAGAAAGGTTCTTGTAGGCAATATGGGTTCTGCAGCTGGTAGTGCTGCCTTTATCACTATGACAACACTTGCATCTGGGTCGTTGATTATAGCGTGGCTTTTTGTAGCAGTCTTTGTTGCTAAAACTTATACGCATGCAATCAAAAACAAGCAAGTGGTTTGCTAACTACGCGTGAAGCTTAGATAAAATAAAAAAGGGGCTTTCCGATTATTCGGTAAAGCCCCTTGCTTCTAAGAAGTACAATGTGATTCGTTGGATAGCGGCTTCAAAAATAGTTGAAAGAGGTTTGGTGTCATGGGAACGGGACACGTGCAATCATCGAATAGTGGCGCAAGTGCTGAAGAATTACGGTATGAAAGGCTCAAACTAGCTTTTTTGAGTGCATCCTTTTTTTGTGTGATAGGTGCTTATTCAGTTGCTAAAGAAATAAAAAATACGGTTTTTCCGTCCATTGTTGGTACAGAAAACATACCCCTGGCGCGGTTTTTGGTAATGATAGCGTTTATTCCCCTCATTTTTTTATATTCTAAGTTAGTAGACCGTTTGCGACGTTATCATCTTCTTTGTTTTTATAGCGCTGCATTCGCTATCCTAGGATTTGTCTTTGCGTATATGCTCGGTCATCCAACTATTGGATTGCCCAATACTGACACAAATCCTAATCGATTTTTTGGATGGTTATTTTACTTTTTTGTAGAAGGGTATTCACCGTTTGTGGTGAGTGTTTTCTGGGCCTTTGCTAACTCGATCAATAGTCCGACGAGTGCGCGTCATACGTATGGTCTTATGGTGTCATGGTCAAAACTTGGTGGTATTTGTGCAACGGGTCTTTCAATGTTATGGCTAGCTGTGCACGTCGGTGGTTCAAATCAGTTAGAAACGGATCTTTTTAATCATCAATTTTTGTTGGTCATGTCATCATTGTTGTTACTCTGCGTATTGCCAATTTTGTATTATATGATGCGTATGATTCCTGGACGTTATCTACATGGCTATGAAGCGGTGTACAAAGTTGAAAAAGAAAAGGAACGAAAACATACCGCTGAAACTGGTATGCTTGCTGGTCTTAAAATGTTGATTCAATATCCGTATGTTCTCGGTATTTTTGCTATGTCATTTTTTTATGAGGTTATTGCCACCGTATTGAGTTATTTAACGGTAAGTGAGTCAGAACGATATAGCACCCTGTCATTACGACTTACGTATCTTTTGGGTATTATTTTGGTGACGCATTCAA
>Ga0207120_1056_pt2 | contig 26921 bp, 29 predicted proteins | sample Alteio_BWMinHeat_40_FD_153509 | JGI IMG/M metagenome (GOLD analysis project Ga0207120, IMG submission 153509) | Enriched cells from forest soil in Barre Woods Harvard Forest LTER site, Petersham, Massachusetts, United States -... | ecosystem: Environmental > Terrestrial > Soil > Temperate forest >...
CGGGCAGCCGTGTAACGTGTTTTGGTGGGTCGCCGAAGCCGCCACAATGACCAATTCGAATTTCGTGGGAACGATTCTCGCGGGTGCGGCCATCACCAGCACCGGAGGAACGACCGGAGGAACGTTCGTCGGGCGAGCCATGGCGAAGGCCGGCGTGACGTTGACTGGCACCACCGTGACGGACAACTGCCTCGGCCAGAGCATGGGCGGAGGCGGAGATGATGATGACCACCGCGGCTGCAAGAATGACGACGATGACCGTGACAAGGACAAAGGCCATCGTGATAAGGACAAAGACCATCCTGACAAGGACCATAAAGACTGACGAACCCGAGGACTGAAACCTAGACTTGAGGAATGCCCGGAGGCGTGGCTTATATCGTGCTCCGTTGCTGGAAGGAGCACGAAACGCGCGGAGCCACGCTCCTCGCGAACAGCGCCCCGCAACCTACTTGCTCTCTACTCTTGGCAGGGTGCTAGCCAGGACCATTGCGCTTCCACACAGTGCCAAAACCTCAAATCCGCTGGTCCACGGGCCCGGATTGTGCAGTTGGGCTGCGATGCGGGGCACATAAAGCAGCAGAAAGAATAGAAAAACGATCGACCCCAGTAGCATTGCCGCCAATCGTCCCATTTTCCCAAGAACGGTTGCTGCGCCCGCGGCAATGAAGACCGCGCCGGTGAGATACGCCCAAAGCGGTCGCCCCAGAAACCAAGGCGGACCCAGTCCCGCTGCGAAACGCGCGTAAACAAAATGCTGAATACCGAAAGCCACAAAAGCCATGGAAAAGAAATATCGCCCGAGTTTGAGGCGCGGATCCGCGGTTTCGCGCTCATCCAATGGAGAAGCGCTGGCAACAATCCAAGCGCCTCCGCACATTGCCAGCGCCACAAATCCGCTGGTCCACTCGTTTCCATCGCTGGAATGAGCAGCGATCCGTGGAATGTGTAGAAGCACGACGAAAAGAAAAAACATCACTCCCAGTAGGGTTGCCGCCGGTCGCGCCGATCTTTGGTAGAGGATGCCGGCAGCAGCTGCAAAGAACGCCGCGCCCACAAAGTACGCCCAAAATAGCCGCCCCGGCATCCACGCCGGCACCAGCCCCGCCACGAAACCGGCATACATAAAGTGCTGAACCCCAAAAACGACCAGGGCAATGGCAATGAAAATTCGTCCAACCGTTGTGATCTTGTCCATAAAAAGGAGGTCCGGTGTCATTTTCACTTTGTTTCTGCAGTGTTCGGCAGTCTACAAGACTTAGACCGCTGCGGGGCGCACAATCTTGACGCCCCATCCTCGCGTCCTTCGCGAAAGGTCCACTCTTCGTCGCGCATCAGACATATCGTGCCCGCTCTTCGGTTTTGACTTCCATCTTGCAGTCTATTGCGGCTTAGGCAATTGCAGGATCATCCCCCCGCCTTGTCCCGTTTGCACCGTTGGTAACTGGCCGTTCCACTTGTCGATCAGTGCTCGATTGTTTTCGATCCGGCGCAATTCCAGCAACTGCGGCGTCAGCGAATTCTGCCGGATGCGGTTGGCATCCGCTTCTCCCTGAGCCCGCGTCACCAGCGACTTGGCATCGCCTTCCGCCTCCGCAATTTTCTTCGCGGCCTCCGCCTGCGTCGTCGCCAACTCGTTTCGAGCGCGCTCCGCCTGCTGGATCGCCTGCGCCTTCGCCGTGATAGCCGTCGCGATCACCGTCGGCACGCGCGGCGCCCCGATGAAGCCGAACTGCTGCACGCTCACACCCACCGGCGACATTTTCTGCTCGATTTTCGCCTGCACCTTGCTCAGAAACTCCGCCTTTTTTTCTCCGTAGATATCTTCCACCACGTACGTCGAAGCCACTTCGTTCAGCGAGTTGCGCACCACGTCGCGCAGAATTCCGTGTGTGAACGACTCCATGTCCGCAAGGCGATACTTCACGTAGAAGTCCGGCGCCTTCGCCGCTTCAATGGCATACGACAGCGACACGTCCACAAAGATTTCCATCCCTTCCTTCGAATTAAACCCCATCTCTTCATTCACCGGATGTCCTTCGTTCGTATCTTTGGTCCATTTCACCGTCTGCACGAACGTCGGGAATTCAATGATCTGCGTGCTCAATGGCGAATACACCACCCAGCCCGTGCGCACCGGGATTTCCGACGCTCCGCGCTGCTTGCCCGCCAGGTTGATCTCCACGCCTACATGTCCAGCCTCGATGCGCGTCACCCGCAGAAGGAAAACGCCCAGCAGCGCGAGGACAAGGATGACACCGATGACGAGGGCTCCAAGCTTTATGAGCGGGCCATCCCTCCTCATTTCGAAAGCCGCGTCGTCGCGGCCTCCACCTTTATTGAACATACTCATGCGATTGCTCCCTCCGCCAGAGACCACACTTACTCTGAGCTTTCAGCCTACCGTACAACATATTAGGAAGTCGTGATGAACCCAAGCTATACAGAACAGACCAATTCCAGGACAATCCTGATTCCGTTGCCGGAGTTTCCTAGTCCCATCGACTTCTGGTCAATGGTGCAGGAAGGGCGGCACTGCTGAGCGCTTGCCATGTGGTTTTCATCGAAACAGTTTGCTTTTCGGGCGACGATAGCACCATTGCGCGCGGTAGAATTGGAAAATGCAGCGTAAGGTCTTCTGGACTACTTTTGTGGTGCTTGGACTGGTTGCGGACTTCACCTTGCCCATCGTGTGGTCACTGCTGGCCACCATCCCCATCGGCATCTTTTGCTGGTGGGTGGCCTACCGCAGCGACTGGTTCTGACGCACGAATTCCTAGTCGGTCCGATTCCTGGCACCCTTCTTCCTGCGCCACCATGGAATTTTTGTTGACAGCCCACTCACTACTCTGGTATATTACATTCATTCAGTAGTCCGCATGGGTTTCCGCGAAACTCCCTAACAATTTAAATCTTTCTTTTCTGGAGACTTCCATGTCCCCCACTTGCCCGGTCATATCTTCGGCCACTCATCAACACTCCAATCAAGGATCAATCGGACGAAAACGCACATCTCGTACTAACCCATTTAGAATCAACACTTGTAGGGATGGGCAAAATATACGACTCTAACTATCTTCAGAATCAACACTTGTAAAAGTGTATCAAAACAAAGGACTTTAACTACCTTTAGAATGAACACTTACAAAAAACATAGGGGGGGTGGTCCAGTTATCGTTAACTAGAACCCATAACCGGCGCGGAAACAAGCGCCTGGAAACTTCAACACGGTCATCGCAGCGAACAGGCTGGTGAGTTCGGAAGTGCTCATGGAGTTGGCTCTCCGCGGGAAAGTCTCCCGTCACCTGATTGGAGCATTGTTGGGTTGAAAAGAAATTGGTGTTGCTGTCGACAAATGATTAGGCCGAGGGTTGAGACTTTGTTTTTTCCGGGGTCCGTGACGACATGATTTCGCTTAGGAAGCTGGTGCCATGGGGAATGGCGGTGGCGAAAATTTCGGCGATGGTTTGCCCCATGTCGGCGAGCGTATCGCGAATGCCGAGGTTGACGCCGGCGCCAGAGGCGGGCGAATAAACTAGGATGGGGACGTATTCGGGGGAATGGTCGGTGGTTTCCCATCGGGGATCGGGATCGCACCCATGGTCGGCGGTGATGATGAGGAGATCGGAAAGGCTGAGGAGCGGCAAAAAGGCGCCAAGCAAACTGTCGAACTCTTCCAGCGATTTGGCAAATCCCTCAACGTCTTTCCGGTGGCCATACAACATGTCGAAATCCACCAGGTTACAAAAAATGAGCCCGCTTTTGCGCTCGCTAACCGTCGCCGTCATTTTCTCCATGCCGTCGACGTTGCCTTTCGTCGTTACGAACTCTTCGACTCCGCGGCCATTGTAAATGTCATGAATCTTGCCAACTCCGAAAACGCGAACTTTGCGCTCCGCAAGAACATCCATGAGCATCGGTTTCGGCGGATCGACCGCATAGTCATGCCGCCTCGTGGTCCGCACGAAGTTTCCTGGCGTTCCCGTGAATGGCCGCGCGATCACGCGCCCCACGCGATGCGGCCCATCCAGCAATTTCCTCGCGATTTCGCACATGCGGTAAAGCTCGTCGATCGGGATCACTTCCTCATGCGCGGCGATCTGAAACACGCTGTCGCCCGACGTGTACACAATCGGCTTGCCCGTTCGTACGTGTTCTTCGCCCAGCTCCTTGATGATCTCTGTCCCCGATGCCGGCTTGTTTCCGATCGTCTTCCTGCCAATCTGCCTCTCGAACTCTTCGATCAATTCCTTCGGGAACCCGTTCTTGTATACCGGAAACGCCTGCTCCAGCCACACTCCCGCCATTTCCCAATGTCCTGTCGTCGTATCTTTCCCCGGCGAACGCGTCGCGCCCTTTCCATAGGCCCCAATCGGAGCAGCGGCCGGCGTCTGATGTTTCAGCGGCGCGATATTCGCCAGCCCGAGCCGCACCAGATTCGGGATGTCCAGCGGCCGCGATTCCGCAATGTGTCCAAGCGTGTTCCTGCCCACATCGTCATAGTCCGCCGCATCCGGGAGCTCGCCGATTCCCACGCTGTCCAGCACGATCCAGAAAATTCTCTCGAATTCCTTCATATTCCGGCCCCTCGAGTCCCATTCGCCCGCACTTTACCACACCGCTCGCCCATGCAATCCTCCCCGATGGTTCCGGTCTTATGTAGAGGCCGGGCTTCAGCCCGGCTCTTCGACCGCCGGCTTCCGGCCGGCGGTATCAGTTCTTGTCGCATCTTCATTGTTGTACAGTGTAGCCAACCGCTCGCTGAACTATTTCGCTTTCGCGTGCGTAGTACAAGATAGCGGAGGTGTGCCATGGCCCAGGACGGCAATCCCAGGAGAGTTTCCCTCGTCTTCCCGATCATCCTCATTGCTGTCGGCGCTCTCTTTCTCTTCCGCAATTGGCATCCGGGCTTCGATCCCGTGCCCATTCTCTGGACCTACTGGCCCCTCATTCTCATCTTTATTGGCCTCGGAAAGATATGGGATAACGTGCGAAGAGGCCGCAATCCCAACGCGCCTCCGGGAGTTTCCATCGGCGCCAGCATCGGTACAATCGCGTTTGTCCTCGTGCTGGTCGTGCTTCTCTGGCACGGACGCGGCTTTCCCCGCAGCCACGGCTTTTACTCGGAGTCAAAGCACAACACACAAACTGTGGATCTGCAGGGAGCAAAGTCGGCGCACGCCAGGCTGGAGATGGGAGCCGGGCACCTCATTATCAACGGCGGCGCGAGTCATCTCCTTGACGCGGACTTTACTTACAGTGACTCTTACGACCAACCGCGCGTCGAGTACAGCGTCGCCGGCGGCGTCGGCCAGCTCAACATTTCTCAGGAGTCCCACTCCGTCCATTTCGGTCGGTCTCAAAACGATTGGAATCTGCACTTCAGCAAGGACCTCCCGCTGGAATTGAAAGTGGATATGGGCGCAGGGCAGGGGAATCTGCATTTTCGCGACGTTCCTCTCACGCGGTTGGATCTGAATCTCGGCGCAGGCCAAATGGACGTCGACTTCACCGGCGATCGCAAAACTGATTTGACGGCCGACATTGAAGGGGGCGTGGGACAAGCCAGCATCCGCCTTCCGAAAAACGTCGGCGTTATTGCCCATGCCTCCGGCGGCATCGGCTCCATCGACGTGCATGGTCTGAAACACGACGGGGACTCCTATACCAACGACGCTTATGGAAAATCCCCCGCGACTATTCACTTGAAAGTGGAAGGCGGAATCGGCCAGATCACCCTCACCCAGGAGCCGTGAATTTACCGTGCAATTTCGCCAACCCATACGCCCGCGCAAAATCGCCGTTTGCCCCGCTTTGACAGCAGACGTATAATTTGAAGTTTAGGCAGTGCGCTCGAAACGCGCTGTCTGGGCTTCCCCTTGGCGACCAAAGAGATTACCCACGCAACCACGGATATCCCCCCGGAGCAGGAGTCCATCCGCGTCCGCGGCGCCCGCGTCCACAATCTCAAAAATATCAGCGTCGAAATTCCCCACAACGCCATTACCGTGGTCACCGGCGTCAGCGGCTCCGGAAAATCTTCGCTCGCGTTCGACACCATTTACGCGGAGGGCCAGCGCCGCTACGTGGAATCGCTCTCCGCCTACGCCCGCCAATTTCTCGAGCGCATGGAAAAACCGGACGTGGACGAAATTTCGGGGATCGCGCCGGCGGTGGCGATTCGGCAGAAAAAATTCAACGCGGAATCCGCGTTCGAACGTGGCGACGGCGACGGAAATTTACGATTATCTGCGGCTGCTTTTTGCGCGCTGCGGACAAACATTTTGCATCAAGTGTGGAGCGCAGGTTCGCAAGGATAGCCCGGACGAAATCGCCACGCGGATTTTGTCGCTTGCGCCGGGGCGGCGGTTTTACGTCTTGCACCAGTTTCGAATCGCCACGCCCGCGGCGGCGGTTTCGAAACGGGGCAGCAAGAAAACCGTCAGCGCTCCGCCTCCGGAGGTCCTTCGTCAGGCGCTGCTGGATCTTCAGAAGCGCGGTTTCAACCGGCTTTACCAGGCGGGACGGATCCACGAATTCTCCTCGCCGGAAACGCTGCTCGACGTCGATTTTTCGAAACCCGTCTACGTCCTCGTCGACCGTCTCGCGGTCAATCCGGAGTCGCGCGCGCGGCTCGTTGACTCCATCGAAATTTGCTACCGCGAAGGGCAGGGCGAAGCCGTTCTCGAATTTGTCGCGGACAATGCGGGGAATCCCGCCGAGCGGCTCACCTTCAACGAACGATTCGAATGCAAGAATGACGGCACACTTTACCAGGAACCCGAGCCCCGGCTTTTCTCGTTCAACAATCCGTACGGAGCGTGTCCGCGCTGCCAGGGATTCGGCAACACCATCGACTTCGACTTGAATCTGGTCGTCCCCGATCAGAGCAAGTCGCTCGACGACGGCGCCATCGAGCCGTGGACCAAACCTCGCTACCGCGTGCTTTTCCAGGAAGCAAAAAGATGGGCGCGCGGGCGCGGAATTCCGACGAACGTGCCGTGGCGGCAACTCACCGCCGAACAGCGCCGCTTGATTCTCGAGGGCGATCCCGAGAACGAGTACGAAGGGGTCAAAGGTTTTTTCAACTTGCTGGAGCGCAAGAAATACAAGCTGCATGTCCGCGTTTTCCTGAGCCGCTTCCGCGGTTATGCCAAGTGCCCAGAATGCGGCGGGACTCGTTTGCGCGCCGAGGCCCGCGCCGTGCGCGTGGCGGGAAAAGCCATCACGGAGGTTTGCAAGCTCACCGTCAAAGAAGCGCGCGCTTTCTTTTCCACGCTGCAGCTCTCCGAAGGTCACCTGAAAATCGCGGACAGAATTTTGGAAGAGATTCGAACGCGCTTACAGTTTCTGGATGAAGTCGGCCTCGATTACCTCACGCTCGACCGGCTGACCTCCACGCTCTCCGGCGGAGAATCGCAGCGGATCCAGCTCGCAACGTCGCTCGGTTCGCATCTCGTTGGCGCACTCTACGTGCTCGACGAACCTTCCATCGGCCTCCATCCGCGCGACACGCAGAGGCTCATCGATATTCTCAAGTCGCTTCGCGATCTGGGGAACACGGTTCTCGTCGTCGAGCACGATCCCGATACCATCCAAGCCGCGGATTGCATCATCGATCTCGGTCCCGGCGCGGGCGAACTCGGTGGCAAGCTTCTTTTTGCCGGGTCGTATGCGGCCATGCTCGAGGAGCATAAATCCCTGACCGGCCGGTACCTCAGCGGTGAGCTGCGGATTCCCGTGCCCAACGTGCGCCACAAACCCGCGGGCAGATTCCTCCGGCTCTTCGGCGCAAGTTTGCACAACCTCCAGAATCTGGATTTGATGATTCCGCTCGGGATGCTAACGGTGGTCACCGGCGTCAGCGGCTCGGGCAAATCCACGCTGGTTCACGACGTGCTGTACAAGGCGCTGGCCGCGAAGCGCGTGGGTGGCAGCGTCAAGGAATTCTGCGAACGGCTGGAAGGCGATTCGAATGTCCGGGAAGTGGTCATTGTGGACCAATCGCCGATCGGCCGCACGCCGCGTTCGAATCCTGCCACCTATCTCAAAGCGTTTGACGCGATCCGAGATGTATTTGCGGAAACGCCCGATGCGAAACGGCGCGGCTACGCCCCCGGTCATTTTTCGTTCAACGTGCCCGGAGGCCGCTGCGAAACCTGCCAGGGCGACGGCACGGTCACCGTGGAGATGCAGTTTCTCGCGGACGTCGAACTCATCTGCGAAGAGTGCCGGGGCACGCGCTTCAAGAGCGGCGTTCTGGAAGTGCGGTATCACGGGAAGAATGTTCACGAGGTATTGCAGCTGACGGTTCGCGAAGCGCTGGCCTTTTTCGTCAACGTTCCCAAGATTGTTTCCAAACTCAGAGTCCTGAATGAAATTGGACTCGGCTACTTGCGTCTCGGGCAGTCGGCGACAACGCTTTCCGGCGGGGAAGCACAGCGCCTGAAGCTGGCTGCGCACCTCAGCGGCACCGACAATGAGGGCATCCTCTACATTCTCGACGAACCGACGACGGGTTTGCATTTCGACGACATCGCGAAACTCCTCAGCGCGTTTCGCAAGTTGCTGGAGGGCGGCGCTTCGCTCCTGGTCATCGAACACAATCTTGACGTCATTAAATCCGCGGACTGGCTGATCGATCTGGGCCCCGAGGGAGGAGACCAGGGCGGCAAGATCATCGCGACGGGAACTCCTGAGCAGGTGGCGCGCAATGCGCAGTCGCACACGGGCCGCTTTCTCGCGCGGGTGCTGAACGGAAACGGCCAGGCAAAGCGTGCCCCGAACGGCGCATCCAAACCAGCAGGCGCTTCGGCTACAATCGCCAATGGAGCCAAGATTCCTCCGGCCGAACCATGAAGCTTGCTGATTTCCGTTCGATTGGAATACGGACTCTCCTGTGCGGCTTATGCGTTGCTGGGGCGCAGCATGCTGCGCCCCTACAAAGCAATCCATCGCCGGTCGAGCAGTATCCGGCGAAGCCCAAGCCGCCCACCCAAACGAAAACAAAAAAAGTTTCGAACCCTCTCAACGACCTGCTGGATGAAGCGCAGCGCGACATTGACAAAAAAGGAATTCGAAGCCGCCATTGCGCCTCTGCAAAAGTTTATCGGCGAACGCCCGGAATTCGCTTACGCTCACTTCCAACTTGCTTACGTTTACACCGCGCTGATGAAAACCGACGAGGCTCGCGCCGAGTACGAGCGCACTATCGCCATCGATCCCAAAATGGCCGAGGCCTATCTCAATCTTGGGCTTCTTTACATGAGTGGAAGTCCGCCAGCGGACGATCGAGCCATCGCGCCTCTGCGCAAGGCTGTCGAGTTGATGCCTGGGCAAAAGCAACCGCTACGCGATCTGGCTGTCGCACAGAGCCGATCGGGGGATGCGGCTGGGGCGGCAGAATCATTCGAAGCGCTTCTGCGCCTCGACCCCGACGATGTGGACGCGAACACTTACGTGGGCACCGAGTTCATGAGAAAAAATCGGCCGCAGGAAGCCGAGGCGCGATTTCGCCATGCGCTTGAACATCACCCCGGCTTTCACGCGGCCCTTCTTGGGCTTGCCATGAGCCTGGAGGCGCAGAAAAAGCCCGGAGAAGCAGTTGATGCGTATCGACAGTCTCTTGCTCGAGTACCGAATCATGACACCCGTGTCCGGATCGTCCGTCTGCTGATGGGGCAGGAGCAATATGATGCGGCTTTAGCCGAACTCGACCGAGTCCCCAAGTTCGAGCTTGGCCACTCCGATGATCCCATACCGCCCCTCGAGGCGCTCAAGCTGCGGGCCGATATCCAGATTGCCCAGAAAAAATGGGACGATTCCATCGTTACCCTTCGCGAGGCTACCGTTCTCGCTCCCGACGACGCGCAACTGCACGGCGGGCTGGGGCGCATATTGCTTCAGAAACGCGACTTTGCCGCTGCGGAGAAGGAACTGCGTATCGCGCTGCGTCTCGATGGCAAGAATCTCGCTTATTGGAAAGACCTCAGCTCCACTTTTTTTCTGGGAGGAAATTATCCGGCGGCGCTGGCCACACTCGACGAGATAGCCAAAATGGAACAACCCGGCGCGGGCGTCTGGTTTATCCGCGCGATTTGCTACGATAAGCTTAACCAGCCGAAGCTTGCTTTGGAGGCTTACCAGAAGTTTCTCGAGCTCGATCAGGACAAAAATCCCGATCAAGTCTGGCAGGCCAAGGAGCGGAGCAAAGTGCTGCAACGCATGTCGGAGCGGAAAAGGTAAGCGGATGAAGGCCGGCGGGACGTCCTTGGGGGGCTGTGTGCGGTCTGCTTGTTTTTATTGCGTTCCTGCGTCCCGGTGCCACGGACAGCATGGCCAACCTTCAGGCGCGCTTCGATCGCGAAACAAACGGGGTTCACAAGGCTAAATTAATTGAAAAACTGGGGGACGCACAGCTGGAAGAAGCTCGCCATGCCGGAAAAGCCGGCGACTATAATGCCGTGGGCTTGACGCTCGAAAAATACCGCGACAATGTTCGCGCCGCGCTTGACGCCTTGAAGAAGCAGCACCCGGACGCCGAAAAGCAATCCAACGGTTACCGGCAACTGCAGATGCACTTGCGGAAGGGGATTCGCGAAGTTGATGAAACATTGCTGGTATCCCCCGAAGACTACAAGCCGCCGCTGCAGATCGTCCGCCAGGATCTCGTTGGCATGGATGAAGAGCTGCTGAAAATGCTTTTCCCTCGACGGCCCGTGGAACACCACGCGGCTACACCTCCCGCGGAGAAACAACCATGAAAATCAAAATACATCTTCTTCTCCTGGCTTCCTGCATGCTGGCCGCGCCGCCGCTCGTTCGCGCGGCGACACCGCAGCAGAAGGACTATCTCTCGTCCGGTGAAGCGGACAAAATTCGCGATGCGGAGACGGTCAACGAGCGGATAAAACTATTTTTGACGTTTGCCGAAGATCGCTTGAAGAAGTTTCAGTATGAGTTGGACCATCCCTCTTCGAACCGGCACTCCGACATGCTGAATTCGCTTCTGAATGCTTACGTCAGCTGTGTGGACGACGCGGCGGACCTCATCCAGCTAGGGATCGAAAAACAGGACAATATCCGGCTGGGAGTCGACATGATGACGGCGCGCACGAAGGCATTTCTCGCCGTGCTGGAAAAGTTGTCCACCGACGGCACCGAACGGGAACTTTATAAGGATACACTTGACGATGCGATCGAGGGCACGCGGGACGCGATGAATGACGCGGAGAAAGCAAAGAAGAAGGTCGCGCCACCGCCGGTTCGGAGGAAGAACTGACGGTTTTCAGTTGTCAGTTTTAAGTTCTTAGTTCAGAGAAGAGAGGTTGGTTTTTTTATTGCGGGTTCCTCGATGCTGTGGAGGGCTCGCAGCTTATTCGAATTCTCCAATGATCCAGTGAGCGTATGAGATCGAAGGGAAATAGAAGTGGTCTTGTTCCGGGCGGGGGCTCGCTGTTCCAGCGGATGTTTACGCGGCTGGGATGCGATGGCCGGCCGCCGCGCTTCCGCGTGGAGTTTTATCCCTATTCCAGTTTGGTGCTGACGATTCGGCGGCGGGAGGAAGTCGTTTACGTTCGCTTCTCCGACCTCTTGCGACGAGCGCCGCTGCCCGTCCTGGAAGGCGCGGCCGCGCTGTTGCTTGCGCGTGTGTATCGGCGCAAAGCCTCCGGGGCTCTCACCGAGCCGTATCTGGAGTACGCGCGCTCCGATCGCACGCGCAGCCGCATGAACCGCATGCGCCGCGGGCGCGTTCGTCTTGCCGCGACAAGCCCCCGTGGAGACCATTTCGATCTGGACAGGCTTTTCGATGAGCTGAATGGAAAATACTTTGAGGGGCAGTTGCAGCGCCCGCACATCGGCTGGAGCACGCGGAGCTGGCGGCGGCAATTCGGCTGTTACGATCCGGGGCCGAATCAGATTCTGCTGAATCGCCGGATGGATCGCCCGGGCGTTCCGGCGTGCGCGGTGGAATATGTTTTGTTTCACGAGATGCTGCACGTGAAGCACCCGACTCGCCGTTCGGGCTGCAGCATGGTGTCTCATTCGCGGGAATTTCGAGAGGAAGAAAAGCGTTTTGCGGAATTCGAACGCGCGCGGCGCATCCTGGACCGGCTTGCGCGCTGATTTACGGTAGAAAAGCTGACGTCCGAAGGGAAGTCGCGGGACGTTGCGGCGGCGCTACTTTTTCTCCCTTTGGACGTCCTTATAAAGCTTGTCGATTTTTTTCCGCACTTTGTCGCCGTCTTCCGCGTGCGGATACAGATCCAAATATCGCTGGTAAGATTTGATGGCTTGTTTCTTCAGGCCCTTTTTTTCCTGAGCTTCGGCGAGATATCGAAAAGGGATGGCATAACCGGGTTTGGCTGTCGTGGCGTCTTGAAAACGATCGATGGCCGCATCCAAATCGCCCTTCTTCATGTAGTACTGACCGACTTCGAGATCTTTTTCCGCGCGCAGTGGATCCCAAGCGGGCTGGTCGGGTGCGTTTTTCGTGGCGCTGTCTTTCTTTTGCTTGCCGGTGGACTTTGGTTTCATGTCGTCGGGAGGGGTGGCCGGTTTCGAGGAGGACTCTGGTTGCGGATCCTGCGCGTGCGACTGCGAAGCAGCATAGAGCACGAAAACTGCGGCGAGAACTCGAATTGCGCTGATGAGTCTCATGCCCTTCACGGAGGTCTCCCTGTACTCCGATTCGGTCTAGTATGATGGAAGTTGTCTGGCGATTGTAGCTTTGTGTTTTGAGCCTCCATGGAACCCCGCGAAAAAGCCGCGCAGCTTCCGGAAAGTCCAGGCGTCTATCTATTCAAGGATGCCGGTGGGACGGTTCTTTACGTGGGCAAGGCGCGCAACCTGCGCAGCCGCGTGCGTTCCTATTTCCTGGAATCGCGCTGGATCGACGCCAAGACCGGATCGCTGGCGCGAGAGATCGCCGATCTGGAAACCATCGTGGTGGGCAACGAGCGCGAAGCGCTGGCGCTCGAGCACAACCTCATCAAGCAGTATCGCCCGAAATTCAACGTCGTCCTTCGCGATGACAAGACCTATCCTTATATCAAGTTCACGGCGGCGGAAAAGTATCCTCGCGTGTACTTCACGCGGCGTATCAAGAAAGACGGGTCGCTCTATTTCGGCCCGTATTTTCCTTCGAGTCTGGCGCGGCGGATTTTGCATTTTGTTCACAAGCGGTTCCTCGTTCCTTCGTGCACGGTGGATTTGACGCGCAGCCATCCGCGGCCTTGCCTGCAGTATTACATCAAGCGGTGTCTCGGGCCCTGCGTGGCGGGGCTCACGACGGACGATCGCTATGCGGAAGCCGCGCGCGATGTGCGGTTGTTTCTTGAAGGGCGCCGGCACGATTTGATCAAGAGTCTCGAAGAGCGGATGGCGGCAGCGGCGGAGAAGGAGCTGTTCGAACAGGCGGCCGCTTACCGCGATTTGTTGCGGACGCTGGAAGACATCGAAGAACGGCAGCGCATCGCCGCGGCGCAGGGAGATGACACCGACGTGCTTGCTTATTACGCCGAACCGCCGCTCGTCGCTGCCGACCTTTTTCACTTGCGCGGCGGGCGCGTAGTGGATCGCCGCGAATTCTATTGGGAAGAACTGGAAGAATTTGATCCGCAGGAGTTCGTGACTTCTCTTCTGAAGCAGTTGTATCTGGAAGCGGAATATCTGCCAAAAGCGATTCACGTCTCGGCGGATTTTGAGGATCGCGAATTGCTGGAGGCCACGCTGACGGAGCGCGCGGGACACAAAGTGGAAATCTTCACGCCGCAGCGCGGGACCAAGCGGGCTTTCCTCGATCTCGTGGAGAGCAACGCGAAGCATTCCTTCGAACAGCGATTCCGGGTTCTGAAGCCGACGTCGAAAGCGATTGGCGAAGAATTGCAGAATGCGCTCAATCTGGCGGAAGAGCCGCGGCACATCGAGAGCTTTGACATTTCGCACATACAAGGAACGGATACCGTGGCGTCCATGGTGGTTTGGGAAAAGGGACGCATGAAGAAATCGGACTATCGCAAATTCATTATTCGTGGAGAGGAAGGGCGCGGCGAAGAGGGAGCCAATGGAAATGTTCCGAGGCAGAACGACGACTTTGCGAGCATGCGCGAAGCGGTCGCCCGGCGGTATCGCCGGTTGCAGGAAGAGAAAAAAGAATTTCCCGGGCTGATCCTGATTGATGGCGGCATCGGTCAGCTTCACGCCGCAGCGCAGGCGCTGGAATCGCTGCAGATCATCAATCAGCCGGTTGCCAGCATCGCGAAAAAAGAGGAGATTCTTTACGTTCTAGGGCAGGAGGACGAGCCGATCGTGTTGGAGCGGCATTCGCCGGTGTTGCACCTGATTCAGCAGATTCGCGATGAGACCCATCGTTTTGCGGTTACGTTCCACCGGCAGCGGCGCGGGAAACGCCAGACGGAAACCGTGCTCAGCGAAATCCCTGGGGTAGGGGTGAAGACAGCGCAGAAACTATTGAAGGAATTTGGGAGCGTTGCCAATATTCAGAGGGCGGGGTTGGAAAAATTGAGCAGCGTTATTTCGCGGAAGAGTGCGGAGAGAATTCTCAGCCAACTTGGGGCTTCGACGCCGCGGTAACCAGTTGGCGGGGGAGATAGCGGTTAGGCTGCATTGCGCGCGTCTCAGTGCTATGCTACGGTTTCTGTGGAGGTTGCTATGGCGGACAATGTGGGTTCGAAGGTTACCTATTTTTTGGTAGGGCTGGGAGTTGGAGCGCTCGTCGGTATTTTGTTTGCGCCGAAGTCCGGTGAAGACACACGCGATTATTTGGCGAAGAAGGCGGATGAGGGCAAGGACTTCGCGCAGAAGAAGGCCCGCGAACTGCGCGAGCGCGCCGATGAATTGATCGAGCGCAGCAAGGAAGTGGCGGTGCGCAAGAAGGATTCCATCTCGGCGGCAGTGGAAGCCGGACGCGAAGCGTATCTGCGCGAATCGAAGTCCTAAGGTTCGGTAAGACGGCAGCACGAGGTTCCGTCTCTTAGCGGGGCGGGTGGGGCAGCTATGCAATTCTGGCTCGAGTTTTTCAGCATCGTCGCGGCGATAGCTCTGGTCGTGCAAGTGGTGATCCTGACGGCGCTGTTCTTTCAGCTTCGCCGCACGACAGAGAGTGTGAATCGCCTGGTGGGCGACTTGCATTCGCGAGTAGGCCCTATTTTGACGCGCGTGCAGATTCTTCTGGACGACACGCAGCCGAAAATCTCCAGCATGGTGAACGACGCTTCGCACATCGTGTATTTGGCGCGCGGGCAGGCGCAGAAGATTGACCGCGTGTTCACGGATGCCGCGGACCGGCTTCGCGGACAGCTGGTGCAAGTTGATCGCATCCTGACGGGGGACGCTCGAAGCGGTGGAAGACGCGGGCGCGAAGTTCAAGCACAGTTTGTGGCGGCCGGTGCAGAAGGCCTCGGCGCTGGTGCAGGGAATTAAGGTTGGGCTTGATCTTCTGCGGTCGCGGCGCAGGCGGAGAAGCGGCGACGAACCGCGCGAACAGCAGGAAGAAGAACTCTTTATTTAGCGGGTTCTTAGTTGTTAGTTATGAGTTTTTAGTGGGAAACGGAATTTTTTGAGAAGATATTTTTGATCGTTCCGAAAGCTTCCTTCCTGCCACATTCACTTGCGAAAATCGCCGACGTTGGAGAGTAGTTCCGCTCGTGGATTCACCAGCGTGTCAGTTCCCGCTGATTCACAAGATTTTTTTCAGCCTTCTCCGAAAACAAATTACTGAAAAATTGCGGTTCAGCGGATCCAGCCGCCGCCGAGGACGATGTCGCCGTCGTAGAAAACGGCGGCCTGGCCCGGGGTGATGGCGCGTTGCGGGACGTCGAAGGTGACCCGCGCCATGGTGGCGCCGAGCGGCTCGATGGTGGCGGGTGCGGGTTCGTGCTTGTGGCGGATTTTGGCGAAGGCGCGAAACGGGGCGGGCGCCTTTTCGCAGGAAATCCAGTTGACGCCTTCGACTTCGCACACTGTCTTTCGCAGGACATCGTCTTCGGCGACGACGACGCGGTTCTTCTCCGGATCAATCGAAAGGACGTAGAGGGGCTTGCCGGCGGCGAAGCCGAGGCCCTTGCGCTGGCCGATCGTAAAATTGTGAACGCCGTTGTGGCGGCCGATTACGTCACCATCCTCGTTAACGATTTCTCCCTCGCCATTCTGCAGGGAGATTCCGCGCTCTTGTGAATATGCCTGAATGAATTGCACGTAGCTGCCGTTCGGTACGAAGCACAGTTCCATGCTTTCCGGCTTTTCCGCGACGGGCAGATTCGCGCGGCGGGCCAGGGCGCGCACTTCTTCCTTGGTGAGTTCACCGAGGGGGAAGTCGCTGCGCGAAAGCTGCTCCTGCGAGAGGCCCCAGAGGAAATAGGACTGGTCCTTGGATTCGTCGCGCGCGCGCAACAATTCCCAGCGGCCGGTATCGCCGTTCTTGCGAATTCGCGCGTAATGACCGGTGGCAAGACGCTCGGCGCCGATCTGGCGCGCCATGCGGAGGAGCGGCTCAAACTTCACATCCGTGTTGCAATTGGTGCAGGCGATGGGCGTGCGGCCCGCGAGATACTGGTCCACGAAAGGGCGCACGACGCGCGCCTCGAATTGTTCCTCGAAATTCACAACGTAGTGCGGGAAATTCAAGTGTTGCGCTACGGCCTTGGCGTCATATACGTCATCGAGCGAGCAGCAGCGGTGCTGCGCGGGGCCGTCCCCCTGAAGTTCGGGGAGGCGGCGCTGGTTCCAGAGCTGCATGGTGAGGCCGACGACGGTGCGGCCTTGTTGCTGCAAGAGAGCGGCAACGGCGGAAGAGTCGACACCGCCGGACATGGCTACGGCGACGAGGCCGCGCTGGGTTTCGGAGCGCTCGGGGAGGGTGTCGAATTGGGTGGCTGCGTTCATGGTGACAATCTTATTGTAGCTGATTCAGCGGTTGTGCATTTGGCGGCGGGTTCTTAACACAGAGTTCGCAGAGGGCACAAAGTCAGAATGGAGAGGAGCCGGACAAGGAAATATTAAATGTGTTGTTTCCCTAGTCATGGGCTACAGCCTTCTGATAAGTGGGGGAAAGCTCGCGGAGTTGAGCGACGGCGGCGGGGACCACGTTCAAGGCGAAATCAATGTCCGCAGAGGTGGTGTGACGTCCGAGGCTGAAGCGCAGGCTGGCGCGGGCTTCTTCGGGCGGCAAACCAATGGCGGTGAGCACGTGCGAAGGCTCGACAGCGCCCGAGGAACAGGCGGCTCCGGTCGAACAAGCAAGGCCTTTCAAGTCCAGCGCAATGAGGAGGGCCTCGCCTTCGACGCCGGGAAAGACAAGATTTGTGGTATTCGGAGTGCGCGGAGCCCCGCCGCCATTGACGCGCGACTGGGGAACGCGGTGCAGCAGACCTTGCTGTAATTTGTCGCGAAGGGCAGACACGCGCTGGGCGTCTTCCGCGAGAGAGTTGCGGGCGATTTCCGCGGCCTTGCCGAGTCCCACGATGCCTGCGACGTTTTCCGTACCCGGGCGGAAGCCGCGCTGGTGATGCCCGCCGTAGAGAAGCTGGCGCAAACGAGTGCCACCGCGGACGTACAAGGCGCCAATGCCTTTGGGCGCATAAATTTTGTGGCCGGAGAGGGAAAGAAGATCGAGTCGAAACGCGTTGACGTGGATGGGGATTTTGCCGGCAGATTGCACGGCGTCGGTGTGGAAGTAGACGTCGGCTTCTTTGGCGATGCGGCCAATTTCTTCGAGTGGCTGGACGGCGCCTAACTCGTTGTTCGCGTGCATGATGGTGATAAGAAGTGTTTCGGGCCGCATGGCGCGGTGCAGCTCATCGAGGTCAATCTGTCCTTCGCGATCGGTCGGGAGATAGGTGACGCGCACGCCCTCTTTTTCGAGAGCTTGGCAGGCGTTGAGTACGGCCTCGTGTTCGATGGCGGTGGTGATGATGTGACGAGAGGAAGTAGATGAAGTAGAGGAAGTAAAGGAAGTAAAGGACGAAGAAACTATGCCGAAGATGGCGTGATTGTCGGATTCGGTGCCACCGCTGGTGAAGACGATCTCCTGGGGGCGGGCGCCGATCAGGGCAGCGACTTGTTCGCGGGCCGTTTCGACGGCGGCGCGGGCTTTCTGGCCAGGGGTGTGGATAGAGGCTGCGTTGGCGAATTCAGCAGAGAAATAGGGCAGCATGGCGTCGAGCACTCGAGGTTCGACGGGCGTGGTTGCGTTGAAATCGAGGTAGACGCGGTTCATAAAGCTAGCCATAGGATACTACGAGCAGGGAATCGTCGGTCGTGATCCGTGTCCGGTGATCCGTGGAAGAACAGGGCGGAAGAGGTTGACAGTCGACAGTTGAAAGTTGAACGGTAAGGTGGAAGATTGCTCTCGACTGCCCCCACCCCCCGTTTTTTGTAAGTGTTGCATCTAAAGGGCTTAGCCAGGAAGTAAGTCTTTTGTTTGCAACACTTGCGTGGAGATCCATAAGTGTTGCAGCTAAAGGACTTAAAGCAATGGTGGTCCCGACAGGGTCGGGATCTTCGATCGGGGCGGGAGGATAAGGCGATCGTGAACCAAGGAAGTGAGGAGGTACTGATGTAAAGAGGAGGGGAGAACAGAGGGGAATGTTTGAACGTTGGGAGGTGGGGCGCTGAACGCAGAGGCGTCCCGACTGGGTCCCGAGAGGGTCGGAATCGGCCCGATATAAAAGGGCGCGCTTATCGGAAAAGTGGGTTGTGGTCACTCGATCAGGATAGGATTGCTTTTTGCTCCCCATAGCGCCAGTAGTTTAGTGTGGAGGGACCTGTGGAGGCTACTTCTTGGGACGTTAGGTCGTTTATTACATTTCCCTTCGTTTTGATGATGGTTGGTGTTTTCCTTTTTGTCCTTCTCATTCCGATTATTAAGCTCCTCAGGCGCACCGGTCATCACGCAATTTGGTGCTTGCCGGCACTGTTGTTGCCGGGCTTGAACTTCATCGCATTTTGGATATTTGCATTCAGCCTTGGCCCACGGACAAGGCATCCGCGAATATCGGAAACTGAAAAAGAGATGTCGAGCGACAATGTTTATTGGTGTCAACTGCCTGATTGACGCGCAAACCGGACATGTCCGTTAGGGTTGCACAAGGCAGAACCGCGAGGGCAGAGCTGTCAAGTCCTAACAAATGCGCCGGGCGAGTATACCTAACGGACGGAACCGCCCTCACCGCGAACAACGGCGCAGAAGTCGGTAGTTTCTTTTTCCAGGTTCCTCATCGCTCCGTGTACTGGTTGGCTGTCGCCAAGGATACGCTCTAGTTGCCAGTTCGAGTTGTCCCAGTTCACGTCTCCTTCCTTCGTTACCGTGAGATGGAAATACAGGCGATACTTTGCATGCGCCAATCTCTGCTGTTCCTCAGGCGTTGCAAGCCTGGCGGGATCGTCAGTTCCAACGATAAGCGTGATTCCTTTGCAAGCCGGGTTTTTCTGGAAAGTATTCAGAAATTCGTTCTCCAACTCTTTGGCCATCGCTTCGGGCCTGCTGGAACATTCTTCAGCCCTGCCGGGTCTTTTCAAGCTTATCGCTGCTGCTAGTTCACAAATGTGCGTAGCCGCGTGAATGTCTGATAGCCTCTCAACGCTAATGGAAATATCCTCGAGAACTCCGGCGGAGGCGGTCTTGGCTTCGTTCTGCCTGCAACTGGCCAAACTCAAGGCAAAGAGCAGCACAACAAACTTCAGGTGACGGATTCCATCTGAGAGTAGCATTGATTACCGCTCATGCTTCGCGTTTTTCAGCCAGCCAGGCTTCTTGCTGTGAAGCAGGGAAATCGGGTGCTCCACAAACATGGTTTGGTAAGGCCCGTGTTGAACGTCCTTCCTGATCATTATCTTCCAGCTCAGGCCGCAGATAAGTCTTCATGGCCACAGTCTACCCCAGGTTCTCTTACCCCAGCCAGTATGACTTCCCACTGTTCAGCTAGAGGGTGCCGAACCCTTTGATATGTAAATGTCAGGGTCTGGAGTCGGCCTCCTGCGCAACGCACGTGAGTTTTGCAGCCGCTGGCAAAGCCACGACCCAGGTTCAGGATTTACGCTCGAAATCAGGGTGAAGCCAGCAGTGGTTCTAGAATCTCGCCGACTTGCGTGATCCATGACGGAAGTGAAGCACTTCCAAGAGACGCTTATCTTCATGGATTTGGTAGTAGACCAAAATCGGGCTATGCAGCAACTTGCGAACACGCGACCGTTTTCGGATGGGGCTTCCCATACGGGGAAAGCTGGTCAGCAAGTCAACGTGGTCAAGCAGAGCATCTCCAAAGCGCGTAGCCGTCTCAGCGTCGTCCCCGGCGATGTGGCCGATGATCTCGGCGAGGTCGTTCAGTGCCCTTTGCGTGAAGAGGAGGCGGTAATCCACTTGGGCAAGAGTTCCCGAACTTTTTCCATTGGAGTGGATCGGCCGGCTTTGGCATCGCGGATGCCTTCATCGATGGCGGCGAGGGTTGCCTCGTCTTCATCGTCAATGCCAGGAGCCGGTTTCTCAAAGTCGAATTCCTTGGCTTTAGACATGCTTCCATGCTAGACCGTATTGGAAACGGATGCAATAGAATCGAAACGGAGTTCGAAATCCAGGCCCCCACGCATTTCCCGGTGCCAGATCAAACACGCACTGCTATCCCTCAGCATCCAAACCACTTGCAAGCACCTACAACTTTATCTTGACAAGTACTATACTTGTATGCTAACATCACTTGTGATTGTTCGCCGCCAGCCCGCTTATACCACCCATGTTTCCCGCCTCTCCTCCTCTCTACAAGTAACAAAATCTCCCGTCGTCCATCCTCTTTCAATTCATCAAGTTACAAAATGCCTTTTTCGCAACTCCTTTGTTTTGAAAACGATCCATTTTGATGGGGGGTACCCGGGGTACCCCTATTTGCTGTCCCTCTCACGTCCACGATCCCTTCACCTGTGTATGCCATCCCGTATCCCCTTTCATTTCAAATTCTTGCGCACTCGTTTGCACTTTTTGCACCCGCCAAAATAGCAACTCTTTTGTTTTCAAACGATTCCGCACTCTGCGTCAAAAAAACACAACCACCTGGGCTGGGCGGCGGAGAGCAACTTGCTGACTAGCCCTCATCCCACTCTGCGCGCCCACGACCGGCATATCACCTCCGCCCCCACTTCTGTCTCTATGAACGGCGCCTGCCCTCGGCGGCCTCTGTGTTAATTCCGTTTCCTTCTTTCGACATTCAACTTTCAACTCTCGACCTTCCCGCCAGTCACCAGTCACGACTCACCAGTCACCAATCGTTGTATCATTCCACCCCGTGAACATACTCCTGAACGAAGTCGAATGCCGGGTCCTGGGCTCTCTCATCGAAAAAGAGATCACCACTCCCGAATACTATCCGCTTTCCCTGAACGCTCTCGTCAACGCCTGCAATCAAAAATCGAACCGCGATCCCGCCATGAATCTCGACGAAGCGGCCGTCCGCCAGGCACTGCATTCTCTGGACGGACAATCCCTGGTCCGTTACGTCAGCGCCTCGGACAGCCGTGTGACCAAGTACGAGCACCGCCTCCAGGAAGCTTTCAACTTTTATCGTCACGAAATCGCCATCCTTTGCGTTTTATTGCTGCGTGGCCCGCAGACGCCCGGCGAACTTCGCACCCGCGCCGAACGCATGCATCCTTTCGACGACCTGGGGCGCCGTGCAATCCAGCCTGCAGCATCTGATGAAGCGCGAGCCCCCGCTGGTCAAAGTTCTTCCCCGGCAGCCCGGCACCAAGGAGTCCCGCTACGCACATCTCTTGTCCGGCGACGTGGAAGAGTGGGATGCAAAGTCAGTCGCGGAGCCGCCGCTCACTCCCGCGTCCGTCGACGGGGAACGGATTGCTCATCTGGAGAAGGAAGTCGCCGCACTTCGCAACGACGTTGCCGACTTTCAAAAGGAGGTCGCAGACCTGAAGCAGAAGTTCGCAGATTTCAAAAAGCAGTTCGACTAAGGAACATCCTTTTTGCGTGAGGGCCATTCTGCAGGCTGGGCGACTGTTCACTTTTGCGCAGTAAGCTTCTTTGCCGGCTGCTTAGAATTAGGTATTAGAAGCGGTGGTCCGGTCTGAATAGGGAGGCCTTCAATGAAAAGTAAACGATTCTCCGGATTAGCGAAAATTTGCGTATTGGCACTCTTCATAACCTGCGCAGCTGCCTTCGCCAGCAGCGGCCTTCAAACGGAAAACGGCAAGACGGCGGTCCTGGCTCCCGGTAAACATTTTGATCGCGTGCTGATTGTCGTCTTGGAAAACCAAGACTACACTTCGGCGATGAGCGATCAGTTTTTATCGAAACTGGCAACCAAAGGGACCAGCTTCAGTAATTTCAAAAATCTCTATCATCCGTCTTACCCGAATTACCTCGCCATGATTGCCGGCACTTCTTTTGGGACGCGCAGTGACCACCAAGTAAGCTTCCCCAACGACGCTGAGCATAGAACCATTGCTGATTTACTTGATTGGAAGAACTATGCGGAAAACTATCCCTCTGGCGTACAACCTTATCTCGAATCTTCTAAAGGGAAATATGCCCGCAAGCATGTGCCGTTCTTGAGTTTTGAGAAAATTCAAAAGGAAAGCTACGGCAACGTAGTTTCCGTCGACACGAAAGATCCACATAACGCGTTCGTGACGGCAGTCGAAATGTTCAGAAAAGACCCGAAGAAATCCTCCCTGCCTCGATATATGTTCTATACTCCCAACCTCGACGACGATGGACACGATCCTTTTTATTCCTCCGCGAAGGGACTGCAAAAGAGTTCGCGCTGGCTGGAAACTTTCTTCGCGACGTGGTTTCCCTGGGATCAGAAAGAGATGAAGGGAACTTTAGTGATAGTAACTTTCGACGAATCGGAGGGGGACGACAAGAACGATCGGATCTATACCGTCTTCCTCGGAGATATGGTCAAAAACCAGACAGTAAACAAAGAATACAATCACTATAGCGTGCTAAGAACGATTGAGGATAACTTTAGTTTGCCTCAGTTGAATTCCGGCGATGCGAACGCGGCGCCTATTACCGAAGCCTGGAGGTAATCCAAAGTTTTATCTTGGAGATTGTGGAAGATGGCCGTCGCGCGAACTCCTCATCGCGGCTCTCCAAGAGCAAGAGGGGACATGAAACATTGACTACCTTGAGGCAACCTGCTTCGATTCATTCCGCGGCGCGTTCGTTTGCAACACGCGAACGAGATGGCGGCCCGTTGCGGGAACGGCAACTTTGTTGCCCAGCAAGATTGCTCTCGCTGTAATTTTGCGGCCGTAAATCCGCGCGTTTGCTTTGTTGTCTGGGCGCAAGGTGGAACCCTCGAGGGAAATGCCCGCAAATAGTCCGCGGGAACGCGAATAGCTGAGGATCTCCGCGCGCATCCAGAGATCGGTGTTTGCGGAAGCATCGCGCCCTTTGGGACCTGCCGCGGCGGATGCGTCTCCACCCAGCTTGATCTTGCTGCTGAGAATGGAATCCGCACCTCTCTTGTTCATAACTAGAAGAATCAGATCGGTGGATTCGCCGCCAAATTGCATTCCGATGCTATCGCCTTCGAGGGCGTACATTGCCGGGGCGCCCCAAGGTCCATTGAATTCCTTGCCGGTGCGGCAAACCATCGCTCCGCGGCCGTAGTCTTTGCCCATTCCGAAGGCCAGCTTCAATACGGAGGGAAACACGATGACACACTCGGCTTTTGCCAAAACCTGGCGGGGCAAATTATCCGGGATGTTTAAGATTTCTTGCATGACAACGCCGCAATTTGCGAGGCGCTTTTGTTCTTTCGTTGCGGCGTAAACTGCGCCCGCCGCAAACGAGAGACTCAGTGCAATTACAAAATATCGCTTCATCGCTCGCCTCCATGGCCGGAAATTCTTTTGCAAACGTTGCGCTTCGTTCGAATCCGTGACTGGACAAACTTCAGCGGTGGCCTCAATTGGGATAGGTGCTCACGTTGCATTACTTTTCAGATCGAGTACTTGCGGCCGCTGAAAGGGATGAACCGCCAGAACAACAGTTTTTTCTGCAAGACAATCCTAGACGCCGCCAAGGCGCGTGTCTGTTCACTTGTACACAGATTCGCAGTTTGTTTGCGCAGAGATTGTCCATTGGAAGACCGGCGAACCGCGAGAATGCATACCTACCTCTGATCGAGTTCGCGCCAGCAACACAATAGCAACGTTTATCTGGTCGCAAGCAAATTGAAGTGAGAATCCGCGGCGATGGTTTCCCTCATTTAGCAGCGGTGACTTGTGCTGTACAGGACATCATTGCTTCGAGATTGGGAACACCATGGGGTACCCCCAAATGTAGTCCTGCCCACGAACACGAGGATCGATTGGAATACGCTATGCCTACGATAAGACATACAGCTGTGGCTCTATTTCTTTTTGTGTCTCCGACACTCGTCTGGCCGCAGGAAGCTGTTCCAGACAAGCCGAGCAGCCCCGCGCACGAGCAGGAGACCCAGCAATCGGGAGGCACCGGAGATTCCGCAACGCAACCGGACGCCGCCACCCAGCCAAAGCCCCAGACGGCGGGACCTACCCCGGCGACGGACCCAACCCCAACCGACCAGAAGATAGACAATTTGGAAGGCAAGCAGACCAAGCGAATGTTTTGGATCATTCCAAATTTTGCGGCCGTGAGCGCCGACACAAAGCTTCCTCCGCTAACCGTCCGAGAGAAATTCGCGCTTGCGACGCAGGATAGCGGAGATTATTCATCGTTCCTTTGGGCGGGACTGCTCGCTGGCCAAAGCATGGCTTTGAGGTCGTATCCGGAGTTTCACAACGGGCTCGCCGGGTATGGCCGCTATTATTGGCGGGCGTTCGCGGATCAAGCGTCCGGATCTTTTTTCACGGAAGCACTTGTCCCCGCGGTGACGCACGAAGACCCGCGTTACTATACCCTTGGCCATGGAGGCTTTTTCCACCGCGCAGGGTACGCGTTATCGCGTATGGTCGTTACCAAGACCGATTCGGGTGGCAGGAGCTTTAACTACTCTGAGATTCTGGGGAATGGAATGGAAGCGGGATTAGCCAACTTTTATTACCCACCAGAGGAACGTGGCTTGCGTAATACGGCCGTGAACTGGGCAGCACAACTGGAAGCTGCCAGCCTCAATAACATCATCAGGGAATTCTGGCCGGATATCCGCCATAAGATTCTTAGACAGAAATAGTCAGGCAGAGAAGGAAGTGGCGCGCCCGGAGGGACTCGAACCCCCGACCCTCTGCTTCGAAGGCAGACGCTCTATCCAGCTGAGCTACGGGCGCGCAACAGGCATTATAACTACTGACGGAGATTTTGGCTGTTGCTTCGCAACCATTGGCAGCTGGCTTCAGCTCATCCCTCGCCTGTTCATTCCCGCCGTCCCTCTCGCCACAGTTACGCGATTCAAGAGACGCGACGGAGTCGAGCTAGACCGTTCGTTGTCGATCCTGTCCGGTTCGATGCTGGCAATGATCTCGAACTGATTAAGTGAGGAATGGAAGCCTTGAGGTCTTGCACCCGACGAAACCGCAGACCAAGTGTTGTCACGCCTCACGCTGAGCCTCTTCGTTTCAGGCGGGATCGGGGATCGGTTCTATTCGCCCCAGAAGGAATATATAGCCGGCGATCCCAAGAAGCAGAAAGGCCGTAGCGCCGATGAACGCTCCAGAAAAAGAATGCGTGGACTGCACGATGTAGCCAGTGAGAATGGGCGCCGCGATTCCGGCGAGCTGATTACAAAAATTCAGAATTCCGCCCAATGTGCCGACGCTTTCTCGTGGAGCAATCAGCGAGGGGATCGACCATCCCACGGGCGAAGCGGCGGACAATCCGCCGATAGACATGCTGATCCAGAAAAGCGCGGTGACAGGACTGTGTGTTTGCGCGGTGCCGAGAATTCCCAGACCGAGAGTCGTTCCGCCGATGAGCACGACTTGTCGAACACGGACCGCGCTCCAACCGCGCTGTATCAATGTATCCACGAGCCAGCCGCCCACGACAAGGTCGGTGAAGGTGGCGAACAGCCAGGGCACACTGGTATAGAGCGCCGATTGAAACAAATCCACGTGCAGTGCGGTGGAAAGATAAGACGGCAGCCAGGTCAAGAGCAGATAGAAAGTATAGTTGTATGACGCGGAACCCAGGGCCAAGCCCCACACTTTACGCTGCCGGAGTAAGTAAGCGAGCGGAGCTCCCTTGGCGGCTCTCGCGCGATCCTCCGGCTGTGCTCCGCCCCCGGCGATGAACTCGCGCTCCGCATCTGTCAGTAATTTATCGTCGCTCGGATTGCGATAGATGGCATAGAACAGCGCAAAATACAGAAGACTGATGAAGCCTGTGGCCGCAAAATTCCACCTCCAGCCAAAATGCAGCAACAAGAGACCCAGCAACGGTATTCCGATCGCCGAAGAGAATTTCGCCGCGGCGTCAAACATGGCGGTGGCCAGGCTGCGTTCGTTTTTGGGAAACCAGTAGCCGATGGCTTTCGCATTGGCCGGGAATGTCGGAGCCTCACCGATTCCCAAGAGGAAACGCGCCCCAAACAAACCGCCCATGCCCGTGGAGACGGCGGCAGCGAAGGAAGCCACACTCCAAATCATCGTGCCGATGATGCCTACGCGGCGGACGCCAAAGCGGTCCAGCAGCAGCCCGGAAGGCAGTTGGAGCAACGCGTAGGTCCAGTTGTAAGCGCTAGAGAGATAACCAAACATCACCGCGGAAATTCCAAACGAGGCTTGCAGCGCATCCCGCGAAACAGAAAGATTCACGCGATCAAAATAATTGACGAGAACCCCGACGCCCAGCAGAAGTGCGATCGTCCATCGCCGGCGAGGCACTTTCGTGCTGCCAAGGTCCATTTGTGGCATCTCTGGTTACCGATTGCGGTGGCAATCATAGCGTATCCCATCGCCCGCCC
>Ga0207120_1058_pt1 | contig 26679 bp, 22 predicted proteins | sample Alteio_BWMinHeat_40_FD_153509 | JGI IMG/M metagenome (GOLD analysis project Ga0207120, IMG submission 153509) | Enriched cells from forest soil in Barre Woods Harvard Forest LTER site, Petersham, Massachusetts, United States -... | ecosystem: Environmental > Terrestrial > Soil > Temperate forest >...
TCAGGTTCGTGCCAAGCTCACCAAACGCTCGATAATCAATATTCGCCACATGATCAGTGACGTGCCCTCCCAACGCATACAAGGCAACGATATCGATCAATTGTCGCGAAGCGCGTAATTCGCTTGTTATAGCCAGAGCACCGACTTTCTGACTGTGATCAGCATTGCGTATTTGTTCATAAATGGCGTTGGATTTTAGCGCAAACAACCATTTCTGAACCACCAGTTGTGGTGCCAAATTGCCACTCACAGTAAGTGTATTGCTGTTGCCAGTTAAATAAATAAACGAGAGCGAAGCAATGCCAGAAAATTCCACCGTTTTAGGTTTTTTGATGGTGGTGGTTGACGCCGGTGAAGAGGCTGGGGTTTCAAATGAAACGGTGTCAGCAAACAACTTTGATGAAAACAACAAAAAGAACACAAATGAAAACCGCATAAATACATCCTAAATAGCGAGTTCCCCGCTAAAATTGGTTTCTTGGTAGCGCAGAAAATCCGCACGAAATTCCTGGAAACATTGATGGGCAATGGCTTGCCGCATCTTCGACATCAAATTCAAATAATAAGTAAGATTGTGAAGTGTTGCCAAACGATGGAATAAGATTTCTTCCGCCACAAACAAATGCCGCAAATAAGCACGTGAAAAAGTACGACAAGTATAGCATGCGCAGTTTTCGTCGATCGGACGCAAGTCGTTCATGTAAGTCGCATTTTTAATCGTGAGTTTTCCTGTAGAAACAAAAAGAGTTCCGTTGCGCGCGTTGCGTGTCGGCATCACACAATCAAACATGTCGATCCCAACGTTCACAGCTTCGACCAGATCCGCGGGTGTACCCACTCCCATCAAATAACGAGGTCGTTCTGTCGGCAGCTGCGCAGCGGTGAACGAAAGTGTGCGCATGAATTCTTCTTTGCTTTCACCCACTGCCAATCCACCAATCGCCAAGCCATCAAAAGAAAACTGTTTGAGCATCTCAGTGTGTTGCGCCCTAAGTTCAAGCGATAGACCGCCTTGCACAATCCCAAACAAGGCGCCGCCGGCGTGTGTTCGTGCCTGCACACATCGTTCTGCCCAGCGAGTCGTTCGTTGGAGTGACGCAAGTTGATCATTCTTTTCTGCATAGGGTGGCGGACATTCGTCAAAAACCATCATAACATCGGCGCCAATGGCTTCTTGCATGGCGATCGATCTCTCCGGTGTGAGAAGATGGCGTGAACCATCAATATGCGAACGGAAATGGGCACCCTCTTCAGTCATTTTTTCTAGGAGAGGCTTTTGCTGGCGACTGCCTGCTCCCAATGAGAAAACTTGAAAACCACCGCTGTCAGTCAAAATATTCTTGTTCCACTGCATGAACGAGTGCAGACCTCCCAAATCCCGTATTCGTGCTTCACCCAGCCGCAAATAAAGATGATAGGTATTGGCGAGAATGATCTCGGCACCGAGCGTATCCAAATCATCCGGCGCCAAAGATTTCACGCTGCCTTGTGTACCCACCGGCATGAACACTGGCGTATGAACGACACCATGACGAAGCGTGAGTTCGCCGCAACGCGCCTGACCATCCTGGTGCGTGACCGTAAATTGAGACTGCAACATGCAACGGCCGCATGTCACAGCAAAGAAAATAAGGGCAAGTAAAAATTTGTGGACTGTTTAAAGGTACTCAGCGCTAATATCCTGAGATAAGATACTTATATGAAGAAGGAAGGTGAATAAGACAGAAGACAAGATTTCTCATGAACCCAGGAATGCAGGAACGTTTTGGCAAACCAAGTAAACGATGTGTTTGATTTCTAAGATAAGCTTGGAAAAGATGATCCATAATTTCCTGGGTTCTTGGGTTCCTCAGAAATGTTTTTTAATAAGCGAGTGTCGAATGAGCATTGAAATAGAGCGCAAATTTTTGGTGACAAGTTCCGCTTATCGGCACGGCAAAAGTGAAGTGCTTTGCCAAGGTTATCTTGTTGCACAAAAAGAACGAACGGTGCGAGTGCGCATGCAAGGCAAGCAAGCCAAATTAACCATCAAAGGGCCGAGTGTTTCTTTCACGCGTAGTGAATTTGAATACGATATTCCGCTGGCTGATGCGCAAGCATTACTTCAACTTTGCGAAAAACCGCTCATCGAAAAAACTCGATATTACGTTGCCTTTGCAGGCCACACTTGGGAGGTAGACGAATTTCACGGAGCGAATCAAGGATTGGTCGTTGCCGAAATCGAATTAAAAAGTGAAGATGAAACATTTGAAAAACCACCCTGGATTGGCCAAGAAGTGACCTACGATCGGCGATACTCGAATGCGAATTTAGTCACTCATCCGTACGCAAATTGGATTTATGCGTAATTTTCAGCTTGATCAATATCACATATCTTATCAAACGCCCTCAAATCATTGATATATAGCAACAAAAATTTTCGAAATCCGATAATCTTTTGGGACAGATAAGGAGATTTTATGTCGTTGAATGTAGATATCTATAAACCCAGCAATTCTGATTGGCGTGCAGATACGATTGCCCAATGCGTTCAAGCGGCTCAACAGTTATGTGCCACTCCTCTCGAGAAAATCGCCATTCAAACAACTTGTGAACAACAAGTTAGAGCCCATGAAAAAAGCATGAATACCGAAGTAAGACATCATCATAAGCAAAGATTTCAAGACGGTGGACGACTAAGTGATTCTCACAAACATGGTCACTTAAAAGAATATGAAGAAAACCGTGCAGATAGAGTAGGTACGAAGCTGGCGAGAAAAATAACTGGGGGAGGAGATAAGTGTCACGAATTTTTCGCTAAACGTCTAGAACCTGTTAGAGCACCGGCTCCACGACCGAACTTCGTCCGTCAGGGCAATCGGCCTATGAAAAGAATTATAGATTTAATCCAAACTGGGGAACAATCAATCAAATATGCTTGGGCACTTGCTAGAACATCATATGAAAAACGCCGCCCTTTTAGTTGGGACGCGTGGAAAAATACGGGTTACAAAAGTGTGGAAATATTAAAAAAGGTTGAACATGTAGTTTTCGCTCCGCCAACTTTTAATCCAGCGTTGTCGGTTGGAGCTGGAGCAACTACAGCTGCGATGTCAACACAAACGGCTCCGATTTTTATACCACTGTTCTAATTCGTACATGGCACTGACCAAAAAACGCACGGTTGTCTTGTTCGGCCTATCCGCAGATCCGCCGACAGGACAAGGGGGGCATCAGAGTATCGTCAGCTGGGCAGCAACGAAATTATCTTTCACGCAACATGCTTGCGTCAATCAGACTTTGATCAACTTTCAGCGCGACATTCCTATCAACGCCATTTGGATTCTTCCTGTTTATCAACACCCTTACCCAGAAAAGCATCTAGCTGATTTTGAGCATCGCCTGGCGATGTCGAAACTTGCTTTTGAACATTTATCGGGGCCACGTACAAAAGTAGAAGTCAAAGATATTGAAAAAACAATTGCGCTCTCTACGCAAAACATAAAAAAACCGAATTCACTCCAAAACATAGGCACGATTGATACCGTACATTACTTGATGGCTGAATATCCTGAAACACAATTTGTTTTGTTGCTTGGAGCCGATGCATACCAAGATTTGTGTGCTCATAAATGGAAAAAAAGCAGCGAATTATTAGCAACAATTCCGATCATTTGCATCGCTCGTTCGAATGCATCAGTGAGCAATGAATCAATCATTCGACTGAATGAACTTGCGCCCATCAGTTCATCACAAATCCGCAGAAGCAATGATCGTGAATTTTTAAGCAAAGCTTTGCACCCCGACGTGTTTCACTATATCAACACTCACCAACTTTATTCAGTTAAAAATTAAGCAAACAGGCAAGTCAGTCGTTAACGTGATAAAATGCACGTGCGTGTAGTGCAATATAAGGTCCAAAGACATGCGGCTTGTCGGACGACTGTTCATGATGGCAGGATTTTTCGGCGTGATGCCTGACGCATGGGCACAATCGCAGCCATGTCATTCTGCTATCGTCAATGTATCGCAAACCAGCGATGGAACCCAAACCGTAGCCTCATGCGCAATCACAGATACGAAAGCACCCAATTGCACTTCGAATTCTTGTGTGACTTCTTGCCCCACTCTTCGATCGGCGGTTGATTTTGCTAACCACAATCAAACCGATGCCAATACCTTTTGCGCAACCACTATCATTCTTCCACCAGGAACATACAACTTGACGCAAAACTGCACCGGGTCAGTAAACGACAATACTTGCGGAGATTTGAACCTTCGAGCCCCGATCACCATCACCGCGCAAAATCAACCTTTAACGCATACCGATTTGCCGCAAGGCAGTGTAGGTCTTACGGTCATCGACGCCGGAACGCTCAGCGTGTTTGATCGTGCGATTAACATTGATACTGCATATGGATGTGCGGACCCCATTCACGAGACAAATTGTACGGGCTGGCAAAACGTCTCATTAGTTGGGCTTGAAATTCGCAACGGGATCGCCACCATTGGTCGCCCAGGCCCCAATAAAACCATCGGTGATGGAATTCATTCTTACGGTGGCGCCGTTTTGAATCAAGGCGCTGTCAGCCTCACTTTGCTACGTTGCACGCTCACCGATAATACTGCAGATAACGGTGGTGGTTTTGCGAATCTCGATCCGCAGCCCAATCATACCGTCAATATCTATGAGAGCACCATCGTCGACAACACCGCGAATCTTCAAGGCGGCGGAATATTCAATCAAACCAACGGTGGCTCACAAAATGGAAATGGTTTGCTGACTTTGCTGCAATCGACTGTCGCCAACAACACCGCAAATACACTAGAAACTACTTTCTTGGGTATCACGACCGGTGGTGGAGGTGGTTATTTCGATGCGGCTCCGCTTCAATGCACGCAAAATTTTCCCTGCATGGCGCCGATGTTGATTGAAAATTCCATTATTGCTGGAAACCAAGACAGCACGCCACTTCCCAATCAGCAGTACGATTGCGGGGGGTATTTATCAGCGAATTTTGTGGGAAAAAACGTGATTCAAAATGCGCAAGCGCTGTGCACAAACAAAACCGTGATTGCTGCCGATCCCTTGCTGTACGCGTTGGCAAACAACGGTGGTAGCTCTAGCACTCTGGCATTACATGCCAACAGTATTGCGATCGATACAGGCGATAATAGCGTTTGTTTTAATGCTTCGACACAAACATACTTCTTAGATCAACGATTAAATAAACGCCCTATTGCGATCACGAGTCAAACGCTCATTTGCGATGTGGGTGCTTATGAATTTCAAGGTAACGATGTGAGTCTCACGCAAACGGTGTCAAGCGCCCAAGCCAAAGTTGGCGATCAAATCACTTACACACTCACCATTACCAACACGAGTACAGAATCCGCTGACGTTACATTAAGTGACCCTTTGCCAGCCGGAGAATCTATTGAGGTTGCACCCAACCCATCACAAGGAACGTGCACTGTAGACAACAATAATCTCATCACTTGCGTGATGACGCTCTCACCCAAATCTTTAGCCACCGTTACCTTTACCATCACCTCAAGTGTACTCGGCAAATTAACCAATACCGCAACCGCGCAAGTGCTTTATGACACCACGCCAAGCGACAATACCGCTTCAGCAGATGTCACCATTGTGGATCGTGATCTCACCATCGCAAAAACGGCTGGCCCCACCCAGGGGACATCTTCTGGGAATGTGATGTACGTTATCATTGTGAGTAATCCTGGAATTAGTGACGCCACCAACGTGGTGATTTCTGATCCGCTTCCTCAAGAAATATGTACGTGTTTTTTGCAAGCCCAATCCTCGTTAGGTGGCTGCAGTATTGACACCCACAATACCGTCACTTGCCATATTGGCGTTCTGAAGCCAGGCGAACAAGTCATCGCCACCATTATTGGTACCACTGCCCCGCAATTCTCCTCTGGTAAAATCACCAACCGAGCTTATGTGACAGCAGATGGTCATTCGCAGCAGAGCTCTTCAACCGACATTGTTTTTAACGGACCCTCCGCATTGCCTGTTCAATCTTCTTTCTTCAGCGGTGGATCATTGGCAGGCCCTTGCCGCAATATGAGCGGCGGTAATGTGATATTATCTATTTTATCTCTTGCTGTTTTCTTCATATTGAATCGCAAAGATACACATGTAGAGAGAGGTACTTGCAAAATTAGCCGTAAAACGTAGTCGTAGTCGTGAGCGTAGTCGAAAAACTTAAGTGTTTTCTTCGTTCACGATGACGATAACGTCGACGACTACGAGTTTTGCAAGTGACATAATAGCCTGTTACATTTAAGCGCTTCGCGATATAGTAAAATACGGCCTCTCCATTCGTTTGGAGGTTGTCATGAACAATGCACTTCATTTTTCTCCGTCGACACCGTTCACCATCGGTGTCGAGATGGAACTACAGCTCGTTGACCCAAAAACGTGGGATTTAAAACCGGTCGCCAATGAAATCATTGATCTTATTGGCAAAAACGATCCGCATCTCAAACATGAATTGTTTGAAAGCATGATCGAAATCAATACCGACGTTTGTCGCAATGCGCATGAAATAGAAGCCAATATTCATGATAAATTGCGAGTCTTGCATCAACACTGCGAAAAAATTGGGGTACAACTTGCGTCAACTGGCACACATCCTTTTTCACGCTACATCGATGGCAAAGTCGTCGCTGCCGAAAGATATCAGTATCTGATCGATCGCAATCGCTTGTTGGCACAACGTCTCATCATCTTCGGGTTACATGTTCATCTTGGCATGCGTGATGGCGAACACTGCATTGCCATGACCAATCTTTTTTTAAATCACCTTTATCTGTTACTTGCGTTGTCGGCCAGTTCACCTTTCTGGCAAGGACAAGACACAGGTTTGGCTTCTGGCCGAAGTACGATTTTTGAAGCTTTGCCAACGGCCGGGCACCCTAATCCGGTACGTAATTGGAAAGAATTTTGTGAACTTTATGATCGGCTTTGCCGCTGCGAAGGCATTCATTCACTGAAAGATATTTGGTGGGACTTACGACCAAGCCCTCATTATGGCACTTTGGAAATTCGTGTGTGTGATGCACTTGCCACGGTGCGAGAAACGGTGGCTTTGGTTGCCCTCATTCATGCTTTGGCCATCGCTTGTGATCGCCAATTAGACAAAAACAACTTACCAGAGCCGCCACCTTTGTGGGTCATTCGCGAGAACAAATGGCGCGCCAGTCGCTATGGCCTGGAAGCCAAAATGATTGTCGATAAAGACGGTCATACCAGCAAGGTTCCTGAACAGTTAGAAAGATTATTGGGTTCGCTTGCTCCCATTGCGAGTGATTTACACTATCGTGAATATTTTGACGTTTTGAAACAATTGATCGCGAGTGGTGGAAATTACAATCGGCAGCGATTAGTCTACGCACGCACGCAGTCATTTCCCCAAGTCGTGGAAGCAAATTGTCGAGAATTCGAAACCGATACCATACGGATTTAGGCCCAAACAAGAAATGGTTCTACTCAGCGATAGGTGGTTGCATTTCTTGTTCTCCTCAGCTAGCCTTATTAACCTGAGTTCGGGATAATTTCGTTATGAAAAAATCGAGATTTGGCTTCAGACAAGGAAGGCAAGCAAAAAACCGGAAGCGTAGCCAAAGTTACGTTGAGGATTTTTTGTGAAGGCTGACGCCGTATCAAGTCAAATATCGATTTTTGCATAGGAATTATCCCGAACTCAGGTTTATTAGCTTATTGGAGTTTTAAAATGCGAGAAACCATTCGTTTAGTGTCGAGCGCGGGCACTGGCTACGCGTATTACACGAAAAAAAATCGGCGTACCACCACCGATAAAGTGACCAAGCGAAAGTATGACCCTAAAGCACGCCGTCATGTAGAATTTGTTGAAGGCAAAATGCCGTCGCATTCCAAAAAATAGACCTCATCTGCATGGCGATACAAAAATTGCTCATGAGGTTTAAGCGAAAGTCATGTTTTACCGCTGTCCGCAATGTCATGAGATTTTTGCAAGCGAAGCCACCGAGGTAACGCATTGCGCTTATTGCAATGCTTGGCTGAAAATTTCGATGTTAGAAACAACGCCGCAACCGTCACCCGCTGCCAAGACAGAAGCGCCCCCTGTCAATGAACAGAGTGCACTGGCTCCGTGGGAGCAAACCTCTCCAGGTATGGTCAAGCGTTTTGTTTTGACACTGAGACAAGTCTTGCGTCACGCACCACAGTTTTTCTTTCGTCTTGCACCCAGCAGCAGCAAATCGGCAGAACGATATGCCTATATCGTTTCACTGATCGGCTTGCTGGGTTATTTTGCCACACAAACATGGATGTTCAGCCATCCGCAAATCGAGTTGCAAAACATGCTTCACGATATGGCTGAACGCTTGGGTGGTCACGTTCCAGACGTTGCCATGATTGCTCGTTTTATGCGCGTGCTGACGCTCGCCACTCCGCTCCTCGCACTTTTCCCGGTACACATCGCAGCAGGATTATATCACCTGGGATTGATGTTCTCAGGTGTTGAAACACGAGGGTATGAATATACTTTTCGTGTCGCTGCTTACGGTTTAACCCCCATTATTTTTCTAGCCGTTCCTGGCTTTGGGATGATCATCGCGCCCGGCTGGATTTTTGCGCTGCATTGGATTGGACTTTCGGGAGTCCATCGCATCCCGTTATCGACTGCCGCCCTCGCCATGATGATTCCGTCATTGTTTTTTGTTTTATTGTCGACGGGATTTGTGGGTGAACTGATACTTCTGTGGCTGGGCAATGCTCATTGACATCTAGACTCTCACCATGGTGATCGAGCTTCAATTATGGATCACGCTATTTTTGTTTCGTTGATTTCGTCGCCCTCGGCTTTCTTGCCATCCAGCGATAACGTTCTCGACGTTCTGACTCATTCCGGCCCAGTGGGAGTTTTTACTCTTTGCGTATTGCTAGGATTCTCGATTGTATCGTGGGCAATTATTTTTTCGAAGTGGCGCATGTTAGCTCGCGCGCAACGCGAGTCTCTTTCATTTCTTGAAACTTTTTGGAAAAGCAAACGTCTGGATTCTATTTTTCAAATCACCGAACGATTCGCACAAAGCCCCCTGTCGCAGATTTTTCGTGCAGGCTACATTGAACTTGCCAAAATCAAAAAGCATCAGGAAGAAAAAAACGTCGAACAATCGATGACCGAATTGGGTGGGCTTGAAAATATTGAACGTTCTCTTCGCCGAGCTTCGTTAGCCGAAACCACGCAGCTTGAATCATTGGTTCCGTTCTTGGCGACTACGGGCTCCACGGCACCCTTTATTGGTCTATTTGGAACCGTGTGGGGGATCATGAAAGCATTTCGTGATATTGGGCACATGGGTTCTGCCAATTTAGCGACGGTTGCGCCCGGAATATCAGAAGCACTTGTGGCAACGGCGGCAGGCCTTGTGGCGGCGATTCCTGCAGTCATGGCGTACAACTATTTTCATTCTAAAATTCGCGTGCTGGGCGCTGAAATGGAAAATTTCCAATCGGATTTTCTCAATATTGTAAAACGACATTTTTTTTAAATTACATTTAAGGTAATTGAAAATCCCATAGCGAATACGAAGAAAGAATTAACACAGGAAGACGAGAAGACAGGAAGAAAAGTTTCTTAGGAACCCAGGAAGTTTTTACGGGTCAAGCGATTTGAGCCTTTTGACTTCGATGATGGCAAAGTTAATCTACAAATTTCCTGGGTTCTTGGGTTCTTGAGAAATGTTTTAAATATGACTCATGTGGCTTACTCAGAAAAATTCCTTCCCGATCTTCCCGCCTTCCTGTTTAACGTTTTACAATAAATTTCTCGAGGATTTTTGAATGGCATTTGGTGGTCAAGATAAAGGAGCAATGTCTGACATCAACGTGACGCCGCTTGTCGACGTGATGTTGGTATTGCTTATTATTTTCATGGTCACCGCACCTTTGATTCAACAAGGGGTTAAAGTTGATCTGCCTAAAACCAAAGCACCTAACATCGACGCCGCCAGTCAAAAATTAGTTCTCACTTACACCAAAGACAGACACATCTATCTCGGCGAAAGCGAAATTCCGTACGCCGAGCTGAGAGAAAAGTTGAAAACGAACGATCGCTTGCAACATGAAAAAGAACTGTATCTCCATGCCGATCGAGCACTTCCTTATGGTGATGTGGTAGATATTATGGCCATCCTCAAAGAAGCGGGCGTGGAAAATTTAGGTATGATTACTGATCCACTTGGCGCGCATTGAAACCGTTTTATTCATGACATTAATTGTAAGTTCTATGAGCAGAAATTTACTTATCACATCATTGCGCCTAATTTTGCTCACAGCCTTTTTCCCTGCCTGCATGCATCAAATGTCAACAAGCGCTTTCTCGACCCATACTTCGCTCGCGACACCCTCAGCGCCACCGATTCAAAAGTTTCGTTTGAATAACGGTTTGGTCATGGTGATTGCAGAAAATCATTACCATCCAGTGGTCTCGCTTCAAATGTGGATTCGGCGAGGAATTGCAGATGAACAAGTAGATGAAAAAGGCGCTGCACACGTGCTTGAACACCTCTTGTGTCGAAGCACAAAAAATCGCGGCATTGGCGTGATCGAAAACGAAGTTGAAAAAACTGGCGGTGAAATAAATGCCTTCGCATCACCTGATCACAGCGTATTTCAATTCACCGGTGCCAGTCGGTTTTTCGATCCTTATCTCGACCTACTATCGGATGCCATTTTGCATGCAAACTTGGACGACAACGAATTGCAAAACACCTTGACTCGTATGAAGGAAGAATGGCGTCGCAGTCAAAATCCTGAGCGATCGCTCTCGACAAAATTATTTGCAAGCGCCTTTACTCGCCATCCTTATGGCCATTCTTTCATCGGCGACATCACCCATTCTCCTGCGCTTTCACGCGAACAAGTGCGTCATTATTATCAACAAAATTACACTCCAGAAAATATGGTCTTGGTGATCGTCGGTGATGTCGACACAAAAACTGTTCGTCATCGCATCGAACAGATTTTTGCCAACGTGAAAGGAAGCGCTTCGGTGAACCCGAGGACGCAAGAACCTGAACAACAGGCGCCACGCATCCAACTGATCAGCACCCACCTTGCAGACAGTGACGTTGCGGCCGCGTGGCCTGTCCCATCGTTGAATCACCCCGATGTTCCGGCCATTGATTTATTATCGGTGATCTTGGGTCAAGGTGAAAGCTCACGCCTCGCTTCAAGGCTAAAGCACGACAACAAACTAGTGACTGACACCTCGAGTTTCGCTTATCTCGGGAAAGATCCTGGATTGTTGACGGTGGGATTTACAACTTCAGCCGCCAAAACCCTCACTGCTTATGACGCGTTGATTTCAGAAGTTTACAAATTACGCCGCGAAACTGTTTCCGAACAAGAACTCACCAAGGCAAAAACGTTGTTATTGAGTGACGCCTTTTACCAGAAAGAAACCGTGCAAGGCATCGCCCGAAAAATAGGCTTCTTTGAAGTGACCACTGGAGACTTCGCTTTTGAAGAGCATTATTATCACGCGATCGAAAAAGTTTCACCTGCCGATTTGCGTCGTGCTGCGAATCGTTACCTCACTCTTTCGCATCTCAATGTGATCACGCTCTTGCCTGCGGCCATGAAAGACAACGTTAAAAAAGAACAATTGCTCGCAAATGCAAACAAAGAAGAATCCCTCTTAAAAACCCAAAACTCCGTATTATCACTTTCTCCCGATGCTTTTGGCATTTATCGCATCGTCCTGCCCTCTAAAACAGTCGTGCTCATCCAAGAAAATCACACAGTTCCGGTGGTCGAAGTGCGTGCCGCCTTTTTAGGAGGCGTGCGGAGCGAAGACAGTCACAACAACGGAATCAATCAACTTTTGGCGCACATGTTGGGCCACGCCACCAAACAACACACGCATCGTGAAATCGTAAACATGCTCGATGGCTTGGCTGCAAATATTGATGGCTTTGTGAGTCGGAATTCGTTTGGCTTGCGCGGTGAGTTTTTGCGCTCGAACTTCAGCACGGGATTTGATCTTTTCGCAGAAATGCTAACGCAACCCATATTTACATCAGAAGAACTCGATCAACAACGTGCCATGGTTCTCGCCAATATTCGGCGCCGAAAAGACAATGCTGAGGCAAATACTTTTGATTTATTTTTGGAAACTCTTTACGAGCATTCTCCCTTGGCATTACCCCTCGCAGGCTCGCTGACGCCGGTGTCAGCTTTGCGTGGAGAAGATTTACAAAATTATTTTTCTCAGCATTACACACGAGACAAAATGGTGATTGCGATCCACGGCGATATTTTTGCCGATGACGCCATCGCGCAAATACAACGATTATTGGGTTCAACAAGCAACAAAACAAATGAACCAATAAAACAAGCCGCGTCTTACTCAGCGTCTTCAAGTGGGAAAACCGTTGTTCACATGAATGAGCAATTGCGAACAAATTTTGTTTTGGGTTTTCGTGGTGCCCAAATGACAAGCCCTGATCGTTTTGCTCTCGAAATCCTCGGACGCATTCTTGACGCGCCACACGACGGCTACTTGGTGCACGCACTCAGCGACAAACATCTTGCGAGTCAAGTCGCATGCTACGCCATTGAAGGCATAGAACCTGGATATTTCGCCGTTTACGTGGAGACCAAGCCTGAAGCATCAGACGCTGCCATCGACGGAGTCAAAACAACGATCAAACAGTTGACCCAAGAAAAAGTGAGTGATGCAGAACTTGAAGCTGCGAAGCAATATCTGATTGGTATGCACGCCACGAGCACACAAAAAGCCGGTGTGCATGCCGCTTCGCTTGCTCTCGGTGAGCTTTATGGGACTGGGTACGATGACGATCTGAAATATGACACACGAATCGGTCAGGTTTCTAAAACTGATCTTCTACAAGTTGCAAAAAAATATTTTGATTTTGACCATCTCGTGCTCACCATGCTCAAACCCGCCTCCACCAGCGCACCAACGCAGATGCCGATTCGCTGATGCCTTTATTTGAAGTCACATTAGAAGTGGCGCAAGGCGATGCAGAAGAAGCCAGTGCATTATTGTTTGAACACGGTGTTCAGGCAGTTGAAATTCGCGATCACCAAGGATTGGTTTTGCCCAATGTCACATTGCCGCCCACTGATCGTGCCTGGCTCATTTGTGGTTTTGAAGCACAAAGCAGTGAGGAGTTACGCTCTTTTTTGAATACCGAGCTCAACCTATTTCCTTATCCTTATCAATTGCATTCACTCCAACCTCGCGACGATATCGATTGGGCATTGCAATGGAAAAAATTTTACCATCCACTTAAAATCTCTGAGCGGCTTTGGGTGGTGCCATCGTGGGAGATTCCACCCGCAATCGCTGATGCCCTGTGCATTCGCCTGGACCCAGAAATGGCTTTTGGCACTGGCCAACATGCCACCACACAGCTGTGCTTGCGTGCACTTGAAAAAGTATTGGTAAAAGATGCCGAAAAAAAACATATTTTGGATGTAGGAACGGGTTCAGGAATTTTAGCCATCGCCGCAGGGTTACTTGGTGCAACTCATATTACTGGTTGTGATAACGACGCCGTTTCAGTCGCCACTGCACAAAAAAATGCAGAGCAAAATCATGTCGCCGCAACTTTCAGTCTTCTTGAATTACCGCAACAAGCCAGCCAGCTTGTGGGTCCATTCGATGTCGTCATTGCCAATATTTTAAGTGAGCCACTCATTTCTATGGCTTCGACGCTGGTCGCTCTACTCGCGTCACCCGCAACCATCATTTTGTCTGGCCTCCTTATTTCGCAAGCAGATGCAGTGAAAAACGCCTACCTCGCATGTGGATTAAAATTCGCAGAACAATTGCAACAAGATGAATGGGTGGCGCTGCAACTCACAACTTAAAACATGCGATAATTAAAAATACCCATAGTTGATACGAAAAAAGAATTATCACAGGAAGACAGGAAGATAAATTTCTTAGGAACCCAGGAATGCAGGAAAATTTTTGACTATTCAAGTAGCCGACATGTTTAATTGCAATGATGAGCTTGGTAAAGTTGATCTATAAACTTCCTGGGTTCTTGGGTTCCTGAGAATGTTTTTTTTATATGGTCATGACGCTTACTCGAAAGATTTTCTTCCCGTTTTCCTGTGATATGAGTTTTGCAAAAAGCTCATATTTAGCGTGATACTTAGGCACCCAAATAGGCGGAGCGAACGGCGGGATTGTGAAGCAAGTCATCAGCCTCGCCGTATAAAACAATTTTTCCAGTTTCGATCACGTAGGCACGGGATGCTGTGGCTAATGCTTGATTGGCGTTTTGTTCAACCAAAAGTACGGAAACTCCCGAATGATGAATCTCGCGAATAATTGCGAAAATTTGCGCCACCAACTGCGGTGCAAGTCCAAGTGAAGGCTCATCCAACAATAAGAGCAGCGGCTTGGCCATGAGCGCACGAGCGATGGCGAGCATTTGTTGCTCGCCGCCCGACAAGGTTCCAGCTCGCTGCTGATAACGTTCTTTAAGTCGAGGAAACTGTCGCAAAATTTTTTCCAGATCTTGTTCGACAGCCTTGCGATCGCTCCTTAAATAGGATCCGAGCTCAAGATTTTCGGCGACCGTCAGATCCGAAAAAATTCGCCGCCCTTCTGGCGAGTGCGCAATTCCCAGCTTCACCAAAGCGTGCGGTGTCAATCCGTCAATTTGGCGTCCCATGAATTGGATCTGCCCCGCTTGCGGCGAGACCATTCCTGAAATCGTTCTCAACAAAGTTGTTTTACCCGCACCATTGGCGCCAATTAACGTCACCAATTCTTGGTGACGAACTTCCAGATCAACATTTTTTAGCGCCGCAATGGGGCCAAAGTTGACCTCGATATTTTTCAGCACCAAGATCGGCGGTTCTGAATTAACAACCGTGGATTTCTTCTTTACAGATGCCTCGGCAGACGTACTTGGCCCTAAGTAAGCACGCAGCACTTCGGGATTTTCGCGCACTTCTGAAGGAGCGCCTTGTGCGATGAGCACGCCATGATCAAGAACTAAGATGCGTTCCGACAAACCCATCACCAGCCGCATGTCGTGCTCGATCAGCAACAACGTGAGCGAAAATTTTCGCCGTAGCTCGGTGAGATCGTGCATTAACTCTTCGGTCTCACGCTCGTTCATGCCCGCAGCCGGCTCATCGAGAAGTAAGGTGCGCGCACCGGTAGCGAGTGCACGCGTAATTTCAAGTCGACGTTGATCGCCGTAACATAAGTTACCTGCAATCTCGGCGCTGCGTTCACTCAAGCCAAGTTCTTGTAACAAGGTGTGTGCGAGATCAGCGATTTCTTGTTCTTTTTTTCGCTCGCGTTTGCTCTTTAAACCCGCCGCCCAAAAACCGTAATCAGCACGTTCATGTGCGCCTAAACGCACATTGTCGAAAACCGTCAGCTGTTTAAACAAACGAATATTTTGGAAGGTGCGCGTCAAGCCAAGATTGGTAATCGCATGTGGTTTTAAACCAACCACCGAGTGACCTTTAAAAATAATATTGCCCGAAGTGGGTTGATAAACGCCCGTGAGCACGTTGAAAAATGTTGTTTTGCCAGCACCGTTCGGGCCAATCAGAGAAACCAATTCGCCTTCATGTAATGTAAAAGAAAGTTGGCTGAGCGCTTTGAGACCGCCAAACACCATGCTCACATTTTCGGCCTGCAGCACGGGTGTCACGGGGTTGAGGCTCCTACATTTCTATTTTTCCCGCGTATAGGAAAACGAGCTAAAGAAATATGCAGTCGCGCAAAAAGACCTTGCGGTCGCACTAACATCATGATCACCAAAAGCAATGAATAAATCACCATGCGCAAATCAATGCCGGTAAAATCTTGTAAGGGGCGCAGCGCTTCTGGCAACAAGGTTAATAACATTGCAGCGACCGCAACGCCTAAACTGTTGCCTAATCCGCCCACCACCACCATCACCACAATTTCAATCGATTTCTGGAACTGAAATGATTGCGGATTGAGATAGCTCTGATGATGAGCAAACATTGCACCTGCGATGCCCGCAAAAAAACTCGACAACACAAATGCGCGCACTTTGTAGCGGGTCACGTCAATGCCCACAAACTCGGCAGCCACTTCGTCTTCTCTCACGGCTAAAAAAGCGCGCCCATGTGCCGAATCCATCATCGCTTGCATCACCCATGCACACAAAGCCACCGCACCCAAGACCCAAAAAAATGAAGCTCGGTGAGGGATTGCTGTAAAACCACGCGCACCGCCGACCGTATCGATGTTCAAAATCACAACCCGTACAATTTCAGCAAAACCCAGCGTGGCAATCGCCAAATAGTCACCGCGCAATCGCAATGTTGGAATCCCCACAATCAATCCACCCAAAGCAGCCGCAAGCGCTCCTGCAAAAGTAGCAACGACAAATACAATTGTATCTGTAAAAGTTTCGTTGATGAGCACCCAATCCACAAAGTGTGGAAAAAATACTGTGATGCTGGCCGAAACATAGGCACCGATGGCCATAAATCCAGCGTGTCCGAGAGAAAATTGGCCCGTATGACCCAATACCAAATTCAACGAGACTGCCGCCACCACCGCAATGGCCATATCGGTGCAAATACGCAGTGGATAAGGTGGAACAATTTGCGGTAAAATCCAACCCAGTGCAGCAATCAATCCAATCAGCAAGACGAGCGTTGTATAACGCCTAATCATACTTTTTCGATCTCCTGCTTGCCGAACAAACCCGCAGGACGCACGAACAACACCAAAATCAAAAGAACAAAGGCTAAGGCATCGCGATAAGTCGATGAACCGTAGCCGGTCATTAATTCTTCGCCTAAGCCTAACAACAGACCACCTACCGCCGCGCCTTTGACGTTGCCAATGCCGCCAAAAACCGCAGCAATAAAAGCTTTCAAGCCCGAGAGATTGCCCATTAAAGGATCGATTTTGGGATAAGTGAGTCCCACCATGAGTCCCGCAGCAGCGGCGAGGGCAGCACTGACTGCGAAAGTAATGGAAATTGTGCGATTGACGGGAATCCCCATGAGCGCGGCCGCTTCGAAATCTTGTGACAAAGCACGCAAGGCTAAGCCAAATTTAGTGCGTTGCACTAAAAGATTGAGTGCGAGCATCAACAAAAGCGCAAACGCGAGCACCACCAATTGGACACTCGAAACGACTAAATCGAAAGGCAATTGGATCTGCCGATCAGGTAACAGCGGTGGAAAAAATTTAGGGTCAGGGCCAAAAATAAGCTGACCACTGTATTGAAGCAACATCGAAACACCGATGGCGGTGATCAAAGCGTTGATGCGCGGTGCTTTGCGTAACGGACGATAAGCAAGACGTTCGATCAAAACTCCTAATATTGCGGCTCCCGTCATCGCAAATAGCAAAGTAAAAATAGCGCCTATGATCGAGGGATGTCGATCAAAACCTAAGTAACGAGCGCAGTAATAACTCAAATAAGCACCCACCATAAAGACATCGCCGTGGGCAAAGTTAATCAATTTCAAAACGCCAAACACCATGGTGTACCCCAAGGCAATGAGGGCGTACACCGAACCTAACGCAATACCATTCAAAAGATGTTGAAGAAATTCGCTCAATGTCGCTTACGACTGATACGCCCAAGCCTGAAAATCAAGGGGATCACCTAAAGGTTGCAGATAAAATCGCGTTTCATCAAAACAAGTAAAAATATTTTTAAAATATTTACTTGGCCCGCATGAAATATTTCTGTGAGCTTTCTGGTTATACGGTACAATTAGAAAGATGACTTTTTAACGATGACTCACACCCTGCAGGTTGGTTCATGGGCAAAACTGCGCCGCGACACACCGTAGATTTCGCCTCATCTGCAAACAATTCCAAAAATCATTTGTATCAATGGGTGACGAATTTTCATTCTCACTTTGCCTCAAAAAATCAAAACATCGAAAATGTACAAGCATTAGCCAGACGAATTCTTCAAAGCGGGCATGGCCTTGTGGTGTCATCAAATATTGCCTTGCGTGCGGCGTTGATGTCACTGCGCCATAGCGTCGACTTTGGTGAACAATCCTCTGAATACGCGTTACTCGAAGCAGTCATTCGCTATAGCGAAAAATTCCAAATTCCGCCCAAAGCGATCATGGAACTGCTGGCTGAAGAGCCGGACGATTCATCTTCGTGGGATTAATTGATTCGCTGAAGTAAGCATACGCATTTTGCGAAAACTCCCGTAAACGAGCTCGTGCCCGAAAAAAAGAAAACCGGGCGCGGGGTCGGGCGCGTTCACGTTCACGAAAAATTTTGCAAGTTTCTGGACGTGCGAAACTCATTCATCCCCGTTGCTATCTTCCCCGCGATCGTCGTTTCCACGTAAATCCAATTCTTTCATTTTGAGCTGCAACCCTTTGCGACTGATTTTTAAAAGCTGCGCGGCGCGAGTGACATTACCTTGCGTTTCTTCGAGCGCTTTCACAATCAGATCGCGCTCGATGATACTGGTCTTTTGACGAACAATCTCTTTCATCGACAATGGGCTGATTGCCCCGCCCACCTCTGCTGTCTTGGTTTGACTAGGACGACCGCGTAATTCCTCGGGTAAATCTTCAATCCTAATGATGTTCGAATCGCAGAAGAGCAGCGTGCGTTCGACCACATTTTCCAATTCGCGAATATTGCCTTGCCATGGACACTGTCGCAGACAATTCAATGCTTCGGCAGAAAAATTTTCCACCTGTTTTTTGAGGCGCTTGTTGTATTTTTGTACGAAGTGTTGCGCGAGAAGCTCAATGTCTTCGGTGCGTTCACGCAACGCTGGTAAATGAATCGGCACCACATTTAAACGAAAGAAAAGATCTTCACGGAAATTTCCAAGTTCAATTTCGCGTCTCAAATCACGGTTGGTCGCCGTAATAATGCGAACATTCACGCGAATGGTTTTGATGCCACCCACACGTTCGAATTCGCTTTCTTGTAAAGCACGCAATAATTTGACCTGCATTTCGGCAGGAATTTCTGCGATTTCATCGAGAAATAAAGTTCCACCATCGGCAAGTTCAAAACGCCCGGGTTTTGAGGCGACCGCCCCGGTAAAAGCACCGCGTTCATAACCAAAGAGTTCGCTCTCCATCAGATTTTTGGGAATTGCCGCACAATTAATTTTGATAAATGGGCCATTCTTGCGTGACGACTGTTCATGCAACGCGGTGGCAATGAGTTCTTTACCAGTACCCGATTCACCAGTGATCAAAACCGTTGAGGGCGTATCTGCCACTTTCGCAATAATTTGATAGACCTCAGCCATTTTCGGAGAACGACCAATGATCTCATAACGACCTTCCGGAGTTTGCAAGACAGAAACAGGTTCAGACCTGATATTGGTGCGATTCAACTCGAGCGTTTTGATGGCTTTGTTCACCACCAATTTCATTTCGTCTTGATCGAAGGGTTTAAGGATATAGTCGAATGCACCCCGCCTCAGCGCCGAAACTGCAGAATCCACCGTTCCATGAGCGGTAATCAAAATGACTAGCGTATCTGGAAATTCAGCACGCACGCAGTCCAGCAAGCTCAAACCATCACGTCGCGGCATGCGTAAATCGGTAATGAGCAAATCAATCGCTTTTTCACGAATGAGGTGCAAAGCTCGCTCGCCGTCTTCTGCCACGAGAACATCATAACCTTCCCGCACCAGCATGGCCTTCAACACTTTACGCATATTCACTTCATCGTCAGCGATCAAAATGCGCAAAACTTCAGCCCTCCTTGGCCATCGGAAAACGCAGAATGAAGGTGGTACCGACAGCAAGTCGTGATTGCAAGCTAATCCGCCCCCCATGCGAATTCACAATACGTTGAGAAATTGCCAACCCCAAACCTGTTCCTTGAGCTTTGGTTGTAAAAAAAGGAACAAAAATTCGTTTCATATTTTCGGCATCAATTCCCGGACCATGATCGCGAATGCGGAGTTCGACTTGATGATCAAGTTTACGTGGCGAAGAAACGACACGAGTGGAGACTTCAATTTTTCCAGGTGCGCCTTCAAAAGCCTCGACGGCATTGATGAGCAAATTCAATAAGACTTGTCGCAATTGATCAGCGTCTGACATGATGAGCGGTAAATCAGGCAACAAATGAAGTTTGAATTCGACAGATTGGCATCTTTGTTCTTCGGCAAATAGCGCCACCGTACGCTGAATCACCGTATTGACTTGCGTTGGCACGAGCGAAGGTTTCAGCGGTTTCGCATAAGCAAGAAACTGTGAGACCACATCGTTAAGACGCTCAACCTCTTCCACAATCACACCCATGAGCTCGCGGGTTTCTTCGGGAAAGCGTTGAGGATCAAGTACCTGCACGGCACCCTTAATCGCGCCGAGAGGATTTCTAATTTCATGAGCCAAGCCCGCCGACATTTCACCAATCGCCGCCAAACGATCGCGTTCTCGTAAGCGTTCAAAAGCCTCTGAGTTTTCAACCGATACCGCAATTTGATCAGCCACTTGATAAAGCAAAGCAAGCTCATCGGCAGGAAAGCCTGTTGAAACGCGCGTATCACCCAAACATAAAAGGCCGATGACTTCTACTCCTGCCAATAATGGTAAAACGGCCTGTGCACCCAATTCGTTGAAAGTTGCAATCACCTCTGACGCGCGGGCGCGTTCTGCTTCGCTTGGAAATTGCAAAGAATCTGGATCGGCGATCAACTTACGCTCGACCATTTCTTTGAGCAGGGGATTTTTTTGTCGCACAATTTCACTGAAAAACGCCGCGTGTGACTCCGCGTTAATCGCACCCGATGGCCTGGGACCTCGATACGCCACCAGGCCAAAACCAAGTTCGGCCTCGCGCAAAAGGTAGAGTGAAACATGGGTTAATTTGCGAGAGCTCACCAGCGAATCGAGTGTCAGATCGATGGCACTGCGAACATCGATGGTGCTGCGCAAACGAATGAGCAAATCCTGCACTGCCTGCTTAAAAATAAAACGTTCCCGAAACAGCACGCGGATGGTTTGTTCTTCGATCCATGAACGCATTTGGTCATAAAGAATTAAGATCACGAACGAAGCGATAAAAGTGTTGAAAAAAAACTGTCCGGTTCCAGTGCCAATCCAAAATAAGAGAAGCTGGAATAAGGCGCCCAATATCACAGTGAGTGCGCCTAAAACTGCGCCTTTGGAGATCAGTTCGACGACGTCGATTAAACGATAACTAATAATCGTTTGATAAAAAAAATACATATAAACGGCGACAGCCAAAGAACCAACGGCGGGGAAAAAATTGGATGCCGACGCCAGCTCGCCCATTCCTAAAATTGAAGTTGCTGCGCCACCAATTGCAAGCGAGCGCAGTTGCACTTGCTCTGATTTTTGCGTTGCTTTGCGGCTTTGTCTCCATACGATTTGAAAGGTGACAAACAAGGTGACTGCCGCGAAAGTGATGGATAGGGCGGTTGCCCATTTTTGCATAAAATAGGGAGTGAGCGATAAGCAGGCAATGACAAAACCTAAGGCCCAAACGGTTCGCTGCATTAGCACTCGTTTCTTAGTGGCGATTAACGACATGAACACAGAAAAAACCATGGCAGGAATCAGCGTCGCTGCGGCAAATCGAACTTGTTCCGCGCCATTTACGACCAACGCACGCGCAAAAAATGTAGAGGCATAAAAAATCGCTAAGGTGATCGCCATGGCGGCAAATCGCACATAAACGCGTCGCCGCCGATCGCGCAGCAGAATCGCTACCGCCACCGCCAGATTGACAAAGGCCGTGAGAAGGGCGGCGGAAGAATTAAGTTCCATAAAGAAAGTCGATATTCACCTGATTGCTCAGTAAACAAACCCAGCAGAAAGCGTAAAGCCGGCAAATAAATCACTTAAGACAATGTTATTGTAGTTGCTGGTTCCTGCACCGCTGAATGCCTGCCAATAGTTGGCAACTTTAACCGTCGCATCCACATAAGCAGTTTCTGTGAATTGAGAATGCAATCCGACAGCCCCAGATGCGCCAACGGCAAAGCGTCTTTGACCAAAAGCGGCTGTTTCATTTGCTGCAGTTGAACTATAAGGCATGACTCCTACTCGAGTGGTTAAAACCAATCGTTTGTGGATGATCGGAAATTCACCGATGATTGTGGCCAGCGGCGAAACGTAAAGCACGCTAGGAAACGGAACGTTATTATCGAGCGTCAAAGAATCGATATTTACGCCGATTTCGGTACCCAAGGCGGGTGAAGCATCTGAATTATAAAAAACATGACGATAGCTAAAACCTGCTTGGGCGCCGACATATTTATCGGTAAAATGGCGTATGCTCGGGGTGGGTTCATTCAACGCCAACGCCGGGGCCGCATACGAAGATGACATAAAAACAAAATCCGCGCGGGCAAAAAAACCAAAATCTTTTTTGATTTGTGCCGTGTCTTTAAACCGCCAAGGATAAATCACAAAATTAATGGCGAGTCCCGGAGATAAACCACCTTGATAGCTCGGTGGTGTTCCATTGTTTGCCGAAATAATACTGTAGCGATCAATAAAAGCGAGCCCCGCTGTCATCAGAAGCGGCAGTCTTCCATCCGTAGGAATATAACGTTTTTGGGCAAGCTCACTAATTTCATCACTCGGTTCATAAAACTCATCGTTTTCTTCGGCGTTTTCCGCCGCAACTTCTGCTTGCGCTTCGGCCGCAGCTTTTTTCACTGCCTTCACATCGACAGCAATTCCTTCTGGTGCTGCAGAAAAATCAAGGCCTTGGCCCTGACCTTTGCTTGTAGTTTCTCCGAAAACAAACTCTACATCGCCTTTGGCATTCACCTTTTTACTACTGTTGGCAGACACTTGCGCGTCACGTACCATGCGGGCAATCTCGACTGCAGCCACGCGATCGAGTTTATTATTTGGCAACGGATAATTGGTAATCAGCAGGGGTCCACTGCCATCGCCGGCATCCACTCGAATGTCGACATTCATTAGTTTCTGACTGTTGGGTGAATTCACCTTTGCCAGCACCACCAAATCAGCACCCACCATTTTTGCAAGTTGCGCAATTTGCTTACCCGTGATGGTTCCTTGCTTAGACAACAATTTTTGTCGCGCTCGCGCCAGGTCAGCCTCGGGAACAATTTCGTATCCGTGATTGACCTTTAAGGCCGCCGACAAACCCCGCACCACTGATGGCAAATCGCTCGTAGTTCGAGCTTCAATCACTGCGACGCGTTTACTGTCTGCCCGAGCTTGTGAGAAAAAACCCACTGCACCCAAAATGGCTATGAGATACCAACTTCGAACCATCATCCCACCATGTTTCATGGACAAACCCTCAAACCATCACCTGATGTGAATTCGCTCGTGCTAGATACTATACGAGAAGGTGGGCAATGTGGCCATACTTTGCAAATCGTATGAACAAAATATTTTTCATGGTGATAATATGCGGTAAATTAACCATAAGGAAGTAACTTTAAAATGAACAAATTCTTACCACCGATTGATCACCTTACGCATCGAACAATCGAAATAGATGACCATCATTTGAGAAGTGCCCTGGGTTTTGCGCTCGGTGTTTACGCTCAAGCTCGCGAAGGCTACCATACAGATATCGAGGGGACTCGAGTTGAACTCTCCGATTCTCAAATTCAAAGAATGGCGTCGGGTAAAGATGCCATCCGTCTCGCCATCGCGCTTGAAATCGTTTCGAAAATTGAGCTTGGCGAAACTACGCCTGAAAAAAAATCCGTACTACAAAATATACTAGCAAACAAATTGCTCGGTAAAATTGTCCAAGATTTGAAAGATAACAGTGTCGGCAAAAGCTACGAAAAATATACAGACCAAATCATTATCAAACAACGGGATCGCATCGAAGAATTACCACCAGCACAGGAAATTGCACGATCGCCTCAACCGGAACTTCGAGCGCCAAACATCGGTGGCGCTACTTTGCAATCCCAAACTCAACCTCGAGACGGTGTTGGATTTGCGTTACAGTTTTTCAATAGCAAAGGAGAGCAATACCAAACCGAAGTGACGATAAGAATAAAAGAAGGGAAAGAAACTGAACCAACGCAAAAAATAATTACGCTCTCACCAGATGACCTCAAAAAAATGTTCGAACATCCTAAATTACGACGCAGCATTGCATTAAAAGCAATCACCGCTTCGTGCTCAGAGGTAAAATCACACCATCAAAAGAATGAGCTTGTTCGTCAATTACTCAAAAACATGGAATACGATTACGTCGATCTCGCATTCCCAAATGAAGACAAAAAGTTATCCCCTACTTCTTAAGTTTTGCGCAGTGCTGATAACTCACTTTCCACATATTGCTGAATTTCACGTAATCGTGCTTGACTGGTGGCTTCAAAGCGCAAGACGAGAATTGGCTGCGTATTTGAAGCTCGAATCAACCCCCAGCCGTCGTTAAACAAAATTCTAACACCATCCACCGTCACCACATCATGCGTCTTGCGAAAATGCTCCTGCGCTTTAGAAACCAGCGCAAATTTTTGTGACTCGTCGCAATCAACGCGAATTTCAGGTGTCGCGTAAGTTTTCGGAATATCTGCGAGTAGTGCCGAAAGGGGTTTTTCTTGCTGAGACAAAATCTCTAATAACCGAGCACCCGCATAAATGCCATCATCAAAACCGTAATAGCGATGTTTGAAAAAAATGTGACCACTCATTTCACCCGCCAACTGGGCATGAGTTTCTTTCATTTTTGCTTTTATCAATGAGTGCCCTGCTTTCCACATGATCGGTCTTCCGCCGTGGGCACTAATATCGTCGAACAATGTCTTAGAGCATTTCACTTCACCGATAATTGTCGCCTTTGGAACGTCGCGCAACACGGCACGAGCAAACAAAATCAATAGTTGATCACCCCATAAGATGTGACCTCGATCATCAATCACACCCAGCCGATCGGCATCGCCATCAAACGCAATTCCAAGATCAGCTTGATGTTGTTTGACGGCCCGCTGCAAATCGCGCAAATTTTCCTCAACCGTGGGATCGGGATGATGGTTAGGAAACGATGCATCCATGGTACAAAATAACTCCACCACGTCACAACCGAGTGCGCGATAAATTTCAGGCGCAATCGGCCCTGCCGTACCGTTGCCCGCATCCACCACCACTTTGAGTTTTCGTTTTCCAAGGCGCACGTTTTCAAGCATCTCGCTGGTATACGGGCGCAAAGCATCGACATGACGAATCGCACCTTCGCCATTGACGTAACGTTCCGAATGCATACGCTCACCCAGTGCTTGAATCTGTGATCCGTATATTGTTTCGTCGCCAAGTGAAATTTTGAAACCGTTATATTCTGGAGGATTGTGGCTGCCGGTAATTTGTACACCGCCTTCAGCATGAAAATGTCGAATGGAATAATATTGTAAGGGTGTGGTGACCACGCCCACATCGAGCGTGTTGATACCTGAAGCAAGCAATCCCGAAATAAGCGCGTCGCCAAGCCATTGTCCGCTAGGTCGGCAATCCCGACCCACCGTCACCGTTTGTTTATTTTGCTCACGTAATTGAGCCGCAATCGCTCGCCCTAAATGATAGGCCACTTCACTCGTCAGATCAGTTTCGACAATACCGCGAATATCGTATTCGCGAAAAATAGATGGATTCGGTTTCATGATTCCCTCGGCATCACTTAAAGCAATTCAGGTTGGTTTTCTTTTAAAGCTGCTACCACTTCACGAACGCGCTGACTTTGCTCACGCGGCATGATGAGTAAAGCGTCTGTGGTTTGCACGACAATCAGATCGTTGACACCGATCATGCATACTTTACGGTTTGACGGATTCACCACCACATTCCGTTTCGCATCTAGTAAAAGTGCTGTTTTGTCGAGCTTGGTATTCTCACTTTGATCTTTGCCGCAGATCTCAGGCAAAGCGTCGAAGCTGCCTACATCCGACCAACCACAATCCAGTGGAACCACATGAACGAGTGGTGCTTTTTCGATCACCGCATAGTCGATGGAAATATTAGGAAGTCCGGTGAATATTCGCTCGAGCACACTTTGGCGAGACGGCTCATTCATTTTCGCTTGATATTCTAAAAGCGGCTCAGCAATATCTTTCGCGATTTGTTGCATGAAGGCATACATCGCGGATGCACGAAAAATAAAAATCCCACTATTCCATAAATATCGTTGCTCTTTTACATAACGCTCTGCGGTGTTGGCATCGGGTTTTTCAACGAACCGTGAGACCGGATAAAAATCACGATCACCGAATAAGGGATCGTACTCGATGTAACCAAAACCAGTATCCGCGCGTGATGGCTTCACACCCAAAGTGACAATTCCACCATAGGTGGTCACTTCAAATGCGCACTCCAGCGCACGATGAAATGCTTCGTTGTTTGCCACAAAATGATCCGCTGGCAAAACCACCATCACTGCATCTTTATCTTTTGCCATGACGTGAAGTGCGGCGAGTGCAATCGCGGGCGCCGTGTTTCTGGCAATAGGTTCAATCAGTAATTGTGTTGCGTCAATTTCAGGTAAGTCTTGTAATATCAAGTGACGGTGCGCCTGACCACCAACAATCCATCGTGTTTTTTCTGGAACAACTCCATCAAGCCGATCCCACGTGGCTTGCAATAAAGAGCGCTCGTCTTCAAAATGCAAAAATTGCTTCGGATGCATTTTGCGGCTTAGCGGCCAAAATCTTGTT
>Ga0207120_1059_pt1 | contig 26581 bp, 28 predicted proteins | sample Alteio_BWMinHeat_40_FD_153509 | JGI IMG/M metagenome (GOLD analysis project Ga0207120, IMG submission 153509) | Enriched cells from forest soil in Barre Woods Harvard Forest LTER site, Petersham, Massachusetts, United States -... | ecosystem: Environmental > Terrestrial > Soil > Temperate forest >...
GAACCAGGAAAAAGTTTAGCTATCGATGCTTGGTTTAGGATGCGAGCAAGTAAAGGTGGTCAATCATGATTGACTTGCCTCGGCTATGAAAAGTGTCTTGGAAAGTCGTCGTTTTTAGAACGTTCGTATAGTTTCTGCAAATAACACCGCGGCGCGAACGAGATTGTATACTTTCCAGTGATTCATCAAATGGTTCTCAATTCGTCTTGGTGATTTGGTAATGATTGAGAATGAGTTCGGCACCATTGAAGAAATTCGTCGTACTTATGTGGTGGTTAGAATCTGGGATTTACGCCGCCTCATTGTGCCAATTACGCGATTTTTGGATCAGCCTTTTCAAAATTGAACCAAAGTAACTCCTGCATTATTGGGGACAGTCGTTTTTTTTGTCGATTACATGACACCCATCGATATGATTCGGAGTGAATTCGATCGCTTGCTCAAATTGAATTCCCGCTGGGATCACAAAGCATCTAATCTTCAAGTAACAGATGTCACAGAGCGAGCAATGAAGATACAAGCATTGGTGTCTGCAGCAAATATCGGCATGCTGGGAGATTTACGTGCCGAGATCAGAGAAGGTCTTAATTCGTTATTTGCAGACGTTAGATGAAGGTCGTTTTTTGCCCAAAGTAGAATAGAAAAAAGTGCTTAATTCAACAAACTGGTCTTAAGCCGAGTGTTCAAACTAGAGGAATTAACCTGTTTTCCCTCGGCGGAATAGCATGGCGATCACGGTGAGAAGCGAAAGGATCAGAAAACAAGCAAACAATATTTTAGCAATGCTCGCAGCACCAGCAGCGATTCCACCGAAACCGAATAGCGCTGCAATCAAGGCGATAATAAAAAATACGGCTGCCCAGTAAAGCATAAAAACCTCCTTCCTCGTTCGCCTCTCTACCTGGCCTCACAAGAATGCCAAGTAGAGAAAGCAAACACGCACATTAGTTATTAGACATGTCTTTCTTTATTGCTCAGTGACTTGTCACCACTGACTGGGTTGTTTTGCGATCGATTGAATCGCTCGTCGCGGCCAGCAGTGGGCATCTGTGGTTTATTCAGATTTTGATCATCGCCAACTGATGCTGTACCTTGACTCTTATTCTCCATTGATCGTGTATCGATTGCGGAAATAAATTCGTCGAGCTGTTTTTCTGCGGCCTGCCGTTCCAATCCATAGCGTTTTTGAAGCGAACCTACCAGAACGTCAAAATTACCACTTGCCTGCTCCAGATCATCATCGGTGAGCTTTCCCCATTTGTTTTTTACGTTACCTTTGATCTGCTTCCAGCTGCCCTGAAGTGTATTTCTATTCATCTATCTCTCCTTTGGTTTGATGGTTCGAAAACCATGGTTGTGCCACCCAAATCAGCAACAACCGTGCCGTGCCTATGCGCTAGACATTGTCTAGATTTTCAAAATTTATTGGATTTAGGTCGATGGATATTTGCCACGCGCGCGGCATTTCGCCTCGGTGGTTATCCTGATTCTGAATTCAACGATTCCTATTTTCTTACTCCATATATTGTTTTTTAAAGATTGATAAAATGGGGCATAACGACAGTATTTGCTCGAACTTCTTTAGCATTTTATCGTTGGAATAATATTTGCTCAGCTGAGTCTTCATTGAAGCGTTGATTGTTGTCCGCCGCCCGCTACGTAGCGATTTCAGTAAAAAACTATTTTGTAAGAAGGAAACCTAATATGTCGATAAAATCTAAATCACGGCTGTTATCATTTATTCTTATGTTGGCTTGTTTAGCAGCGCCTATCAATGCTTTTGCAAACGGCGGCCCCAAAGATCGCACTTTTGGACTGGGACTTCAACTTGGTGTTCCTTATGGAATTACGGGGAAAATATTTCTAGGATCGGTCGCGGCGTTGCAATTTGGCATTGGTTTTATCGGGCTTCCCAATATCGTTACCTACGAAGGTGCTGGCAGTTGGCTTGATCTCGTGTTTCATTTTGTTCATCTCAATACTGCCAGCAACATTGCGAGATTTTCTTTTTATGTAGGACCGGGAATTCAGTTTGGTTGGGTAGGTCCACCCAAATACCAGTATTTTGCCGGTCCGGCGCATTTTTCATTGCGTATTCCCATAGGTTTCGCGATTCATTGGCAGACACTTGCCTTTGATACTTATGTGGAAGGATGTCCTAATATTGTCTTTCTGCCAGGACCGATTGCTGTAGGTCCCTCATTTTCGGTGGGGGCGCGCTATTATTTCTGATCGTTATGGTAAGGGAGTGTGCGTACCGATGGTTGATGTCATAGAGGTTTGGTTTTCTTCGGTGAGACTCGCAGGAGGCCAACTCGTGAACAAGATTGCTCCGAAAATCGGCTTGGACATCATCAAAGTGGATCTCGATCAAGTCCAATCCACTCCCTCGACTTCGTCTACACAAGCGCGGGTAGAGGTCGGAAAATATCTTACTGATCGAATCTACCTTTCTTACGATCACGTCTTTGGTTCAGTAGAGGGGCAAAATCGTAAGGTTTAAGGTTCGTAGGAAGAAAAACAACAGGCGTGCCTCAATCATTGTAAGAATGGCAAAAACCGAGGTCCTCTAATCACGACAAATCACAGTATGTATCTCAGCCAGGAAGATGTTCATTGAGATTAAAGGACGTTCGTTCATGGTTGCCTTTTTGCTCGCCGATTCCCCAGCCAGATTGATCAACCAGCGACGTCTCTGTTTTTCCTATGGTATGAATCGAGTTTTTTGTACTCGCCAAATTTCCGGCTAACTTATTCTTGACCTCGCCAAGATACTTACCAACTGAACTCTCACGAATTGAGGGAAAATAAGCAGTCAGAGTAATTCCTGCCAGCGCGCCGACAGCAAACGCGCCCAACGCCACCGGGAAGACACCAAGCGAGGAAAATGCTTTTCGCGTAGTTGCAACTGCTGAATCGATTTCGTTTGACGCGACTGAAAGTAGCGAATTGGGTGCAGCCCTCTTTGTATGGCTTCGCCCATTATTTTTTGTTTGATGATTCGTGGCGCTATGTTGTTGACTAGTTTTCATCGCTTTCTCCTTTCATTTTATTTTGGTTTTCATTGTCGCTAAAACTCATGGTCGTTCGCGTCAGCGCGATGGCCACTAAGATACCCCCCACAGTAAGGACCCCAAGGCCAAAACTGATTAGTTTGGGCGTTTTTCTAAAAGCTTTGCGAATTGGGGCAGCGCCAGCCAGCAATGACGTAAACATACCTCCACTCCACTCGAGCATCTCGGGTGGCAAATTGAGCTTCTCAATCCCTTGCCGAATTGTTTGAGACACCTTTTCGGTAATTGTTTCCAATGAATTCTCATGCATTGGCTGGTTGCTCTTTTCCTCCTTCCGAGAGGCCTGTTGATTTTCGAAATCATTATTCTTGGACTCATTTATTTTATCCTGCACTTCAGCCTGATTCTTCTCTGGTTCTGTTCTTTCTTGGGCTTGCTCTTCCAAATAAGATCGCTGATCAAAAGATCTCGCCGCACTATGCGCACTATGATGTCTAGACATGAAAAACTCCTTTCGGTGATCCTTATTGGTCACTCACGGTGTAAACGATGCAGCCCGTGTGCCAAACTCCCAGAGCATCGATCCGGAGGTGATTTCCTCAGCTTAGGTGGGCAGATTGCGCGAGAGGATTGTGACAAAAATGTTTCTTTGTAGCGTTGTGCCTAGAATCTCGCTGGCAGAGCCCAAGTTCAATTTATTTAGATTGAGCCCATCCTGTGTTTTAATTCCTGGAGCAATAATTGCTTCGCTACGTCAAGGTCGAGATTATAATTCCGACACGGGATGTTTTATTATGACTAACTATGTGAAATTACCGCTGCTCAATTCGACAGGCCATTTCCATGCGGTGATCGAGACGCCGCGAGGCTCTCGAGTGAAAATTGCTTACCGCCCTGAACTCAAGATTTTTGAGTTTTCTCGCCCTTTGGTTCTAGGCGTCGTCTACCCATTTGATTGGGGCTTTTTCCCCAGCACATTGGCAGAGGATGGTGATCCTTTGGACGCTTTGGTTATGCACGGCGCCGCTACTTATCCCGGCGTCGTCATTGTTGTTCGGCCCGTAGGAGCCGTGAGGGTTTCCCAACGAAACAGCAAAGGTATTCGGCAAAGAAACGATCGGGTGATCACGGTTCCAGTCAATGATCCCCGCTTTGATGACTCTCGCAGGGTCACGCGGCGTGTGCAACACGAACTCGAACGATTTTTCCTCTCGGCGGTACTTATGGAAAACAAGAAGGTCACAATTGACGGTTGGGATGGCGACAGTGCAGCGCGAAAATTGATTGAAGATGCGGCGCGCAAGTTTGAGAAGAACAAAGGAGCGAAATGAAAATGACTGTCAAACATCGAGTGCAATCCCGGGTGACACTTTCCCACGACACGGCAATCGCATAGAGTGATGACAACGCCACCTGCCGTGGAGCCGCGCTCGCCTATTACACAGTATTTTCCATGGGTCCTCTTTTGCTGCTCGCAATTTCAGTGGCGGGTGTGGTCTTTGGAAAAGATGCTGCGGAACATCAAATTGTGGTCACACTACAGCGAGGGCGATTGAACAGACAATTCGTAGCGCGCATCAGCCGATTATAGGTATTCTCGCTACAATTATTGGTGTCGTGAGTCTTCTCCTGGGCGCCACGGGGGTATTTACTGAACTTCAGGATGCACTCAATTCCATTTGGCACGTTAAGGCGAAAAAAGGCAGAGGCTATGGCTGTTCTTTCGTCAGCGCTTTCTCTCATTTGCTCTTGTGTTTGGCACAAGCTTCATATTGTTGGTGTCACCGATTCTGACAACTGCCTTGGCTGCTTTAGGTGACATCGTTAGCAATACATTGCCAGGCGGAAAAGTATTTTGGCATGGCACCTTGCCTCATTCGCATCAGCAACGCGCCATTTTTTTCACATTGGCGGGATTAAATACTCTGAATTACCACTGTCGCTCAAAAATAAACGGCACATCACTTGCTATGCCTCAGTACGAAGTTGATCTGATGTTGGAGTCGAAGAAACTGTTTTCTCGTGAAGGAAAATAACAAAAAGGAGCAAATGTGAACGAACAAGTACAAGGTCTGATTACCAAACAGTCGAAAGTTCAACCAGCAGAACACAAAATCGATCGCTTAGCCATAGAACGATCTGAAGCTGAGGGCATGAACCAAGTGTCTCTGCCACCGGTAAGTAATTTACAATTATTCCTCTACGATCTTCGCCTTAACATGAATCACCTATCAGCGAAGCTCTCACAGCATAAAAACAAAATAGCCATCATGGGTGTCGTTGGAATAAGTACTGCGCTGGTCGTTAGGTTTCTTAAAACGCGAAATACTACTGCCGCTTTTGTGGGAGCAAGTGTGGGTATGATGGTAGGGATTTACTTAGGCCAAACTGTCAACTCTGCTGCTCAATGATCTTATTTTCATGTCATATAAAATGGCTAAAAATACAGAAGCACTCATCAAGAATTCCGATAAAAAATAACGAGAAAATAATATGACAAGATGCCATTTCAATCCTTTCACAGGGAGTAAACCGTGAATTTGCTGGTATCGCAGCGGCTCTATTTTTTTCTATGGTTTTTCATTTGGGGTATGGCCGCCGTAAACACCCAAGCTGATGAGCGAACATCCCAAGATTCTGTGCCGCATCAGCGACAAAGCATTGACTACCATTTGCGCCACGCAACAGCTGCGCTTCATTATTTTTCTGGAATCTGGGACTGTGAAACGCAATATTCTAGTAGGACTCAAACGAAGAAAACGCCGCGAAAAATATGGGATTTGCGTTATGATGAGGCTAACTTCCTGCTCACATCGATCGTTTACGAAACTCGCGCTGAAAGTTCAGTACTGACGGAAATGAAAAAAACCTATTGGATTTACGATTCAATAAACCAACGTTTCTTTTACTTTGGCTTTGCCGCTAATGGAACGGTATTCTCACTCTCGTCGACGGGTTGGGATCAGAGCAAATGGGTTTGGGTGGGAGATAGTATCCAAGACGAGAAAAAAACTATCATTCGTTATATATTGGAAAACAAAAAGCCCAATGAAATGGCCCTCTCTTATGAGGCCATGATCAATGGCAAATGGACCCTTCAAAGCGAGGAGCGCTGCTTACGAAAACAGATACCCTGAATGGACGACATGCCAATATATTCTTTGATTGTTTATTTTTATTTTTGGAGACTCCCTGAAGATAAGCGAGGAGTAAGCGTTTTTAAACACTGCTGCAATTTGTCCATATCGATGGGTTTCACCAAATGGTGCACGAAGCCAGCTTTTTGGCTGCGATCAGAATCACGCTCTTGTCCGTAGCCGGTGAGCGCAATAAGATGTGGTGTTGCAGCGCCCAGTTGCTCACGAATATTTGCAGCTAATTCATAGCCATCCATGACCGGAAGACCAATGTCTAAAATCGCAATATCAATTGGAGTGTGCCCAATAACCTCGAGTGCTTCTGGTCCATCAGCAGCAATCGTCACTTCATGACCAAAACTCTGCAGAAGTTTTGCCAGTAATTCAACCGCATCAGCATTATCATCAACAAGCAATATTCTACGACGCTGCTCTTGAGGAAGCGCCCTGAATATTTCGGGTTCCTCTCGTGCATGATTCGGAAGCTCCACTGCGATGGCCGCAGGAAGGCTCACAAAAAATTCGCTTCCTTTACCGGGCCCTTCGCTATGTACGTTTACGGTTCCCCCGTGCAAAGAGACGAGGCTGCGAACCAATGTAAGCCCAATTCCAAGTCCACCCTCGGAGCGTGCGGACGATCTGGGGCCTTGTACAAATAAATCAAATATTCGTGGCAATAATTCCGAGGAGATGCCGATTCCATCATCTTTGATTCTTGCAACAATATTATTATTCTCTCGTTGTGCAGATATGGAAATATTGCCCCCAGTATTGCTGTACTTTGCAGCATTGGTCAGCAAGTTTGCAAAGACCTGCGCAAGACGAACTTCATCACCATCGACAAGCATGTCTACAGAAGGAATATCCACAAAAAGATGATGCTCACGTTGATCAAATAACGGGCTCGCCATTTCTACTGCTTTAGCAATGACCTGTGACAGTGCCAATGGTCGTTTTTTTATCGCAACTTTTCCTCGGGTGATACGAGAAACATCAAGTAGATCATCGACGAGGCGAATCATATGATGGACTTGTCGTTCAATGGTTTTTTGTTCAGGCGTGGATTTGGCGTCACCGCGAAGCTTCATCAGTTCCAGCGCTGTCACAATGGGCGATAAGGGGTTTCGCAGCTCATGACCTAGCATTGCCAAGAATTCATCTTTTGCCTTATTTGCGGCTTCTGCCTCTTGTCGCGCCGAACGCTCGGAAATCAAAAGCTGTGTTCTTTCATCTTCGGCCTGATAGCGTGTACTGATGTCAGTGAGTGTTCCTACCCATTCACAAATAGAGCCATCATCATTGAACACCGGTACCCCATGCACTGCCATGGGAACATAAACTCCATCCCGGCGCCGAAGTCGGTACTCGCTTTCAAATGCTAAACCCTGAGTAAGTGCGGCTTTCCACGTTGCAAGAATATGGGAGCGATCATCAGGGTGGACAGGATTTGCTGTTTCATCAGTTTCCCATGCGCGGATACTCACTCCAGTAAAATCAAGCCAACTTTGCGAAAGTTCGTGGAGCTTCCCCTGCGCGTTAGTTTGCCAGACGATTTGACAGGTGGCTTCCGCCAGTGTGCGAAATCGACGCTCACTTTTGGCTAAAGCAACTTCCGATTTAAGAAGCTTCTCTTCGATGGCTTTGCGGTGCTGCAATTCAGTTTCAAGTTCCTGGGCTCTCTTTTGTAATAATACGATTTCGCGAAATTTCGTATCAGTATCTGCATTCATGGAATAACTTTCTGCGGGCCCAACTTCTGAGTGTGCCTCGCACATATGTTCAAAATATTTATGCGAATCTTCCTCTTTGAAATTACTCATCGCATACGCACATACGAGTGAAAAAGAGTATGTTTTCTGGAGTTCGTTCCATAACTTCTCGAGCAAAAGAGCGGCGCGAGGATTTCCGTCTCGCCACAACAAATTCACCATTTCACCATATACCTGTAGCGGACATCTAGTGGAATCAGCGATTGGCTTTTCCAGAATTTGCGAGAGTTCTTGTTTGGCTCGATTTTCGTTTATGTCAGTGCCATCCATAAATAGAGACAACACCTGTCGTGCATCAAACATTCTCAATTTGCCTGTTCGACAAATCAAATCAATATCGAAACCTTTCTGCAGTAAACGTTTGGAAAATTCTTTCTGATGGCTGCTCGTAGCAATCACCACTACGGGTATATTTGCCGCCAAATTTTCACTTAAAAAAGGGACAATAGTTTCAAAGAGGTAGCCTTCGCTCGCATAAAGTCGGACGACGTGACGAGTAGCGATATCATCGGGAGTGATGTCATTTGTCACGTTAAACAATCCAGAAATAGACTCGCTCATGGAATCGATACTCCTCTTCTAAATTTGTATCCCGGAAAACAATAACCATCGTCGACGTCAAAAACTGCATTTTACTGCACGTATTGGTCCATAGATTGCAGTGCAATACGTCATTCACAGCTCTAGAAAGGAACAAAAAATATGGGACTATTTTTATTAATTCTCTTGGTAATCATGCTAGTGAGCGTTTTGCCAGCCTGGCCCTACAGCCGAAGTTGGGGTTATTATCCAACTGGCGGGTTGGGTATCATTCTTCTCATTATTTGCATTCTTATTGTAACCGGACATCTCCAATTAAGATAAAAGAATAGTGTGCCCAAGCAACTTAATTGTGGCAAAACGTCACACACGGACTGTTGTCTGGATAATCTTCCTTTGCCCCGGATTTTTGATGGCTTAATGTGCAGGGCATTCCCCTCTGGCAAATTAGCCAACGATCATCTTAAATTAATTCGCACTTACGTTTATGAAAGCGCAAAAATCATTTCCGATGTTCGCAAAGCAATTGATGCCGGTCAAAGCGTGCAACGGCCAAGGGTGCCAAGCTCCCTCAAATTGATGTTGGATTTGATTAGCAGACAGAACTGACAAGCCACTAACAAGAATTAAGTCCTATTGACCACATGTGCGATATACCGTACAATTAATTGGATGAGGTATAAGGTCCTTCAAACCAGTGAGGTGAAGGAGTGGCTAGATGAACAGCAGCCTAAGATTCGGGCTCAGGTTTTGGCTCGACTTGACATGCTTTCGCTTGGCCACTTCGGCAATCACAAACGCTTTGAGGGCTTGACGAGCTGCGTTGGCTTAACGGAACCCGCGTTTATTCATTTTTATGGGGTTCCTCGATCGTTGTTGCTTTATATGGAGGAAATAAGCATGCGCAAGACAGTGATATCAGGAAAGCGAAGAAAATCCGCGACCAAATTCTTGACGGTTCACGAACCGTTCACAAGTAAAGAGCTGAAGGATTCGCATCTCATTGCGGAAACTTTGTTAGACTGCATTCGCACCGGAGATCTCGGTGCGTTTCGCGAAGTTCTCGTCTCTCATCTCATGACGGTCAATAAAGTCGCGGTCGCAAAAAAGGCAGGTCTTGGGCGCAGAACACTTTATGATTTGATCGACCCCAAGAAGAATTTTAACCCAGAACTTTCGACAGTATCGGCAGTGATTAGAGCCTTGGCTGCCTAGCGATCTACTCAGAACGCAAAATCGCAACAACCCTGATCACAGCTTTGGACTCAAGGCACCGCTATCCTCAAGAACATTCTAAATCGTGACCAGCGAAAATTCTAAAAAATTGGAGGATTGAAATGAGCGTAGATGTCTCAACCGAAATCGTCATCAACAAACCGCGAGATCTTGTGGCATGCTTTGTTTCTGATCCTTTCAATGCACCGGCCTGGTACGTCAACATTAAGTCGGTGAAATGGAAAACATCTCCACCACTCGCTGTCGGGTCACGTATTGAATTTGTTGCTCATTTTCTCGGCAAACGTCTCGCCTACACTTATGAAATTATCGATCACGTTCCCGGTGAGCGCTTGGTCATGAGTACAGATGAAAGACCATTCCCCATGGAGACATCATATGAGTGGCGCTCATTGAGTGAGAACCGCACTCGCATGACGCTTCGCAATCGAGGAGAACCACGCGGTTTTGGTAAGATGATTGGACCATTAATGCCAGCGGCAATGCGTCGTGCCAATCAGAAAGATCTGGAGAGACTCAAAACATTATTAGAAAGCGAGAACAACACCTAATTCATGGATGATCTTCTTTTTTGGTGCCAGACGGGTTTTTTGAGCATCAGAGCATTGATACGGAAATGAAAAATATCAATGATTTCAAGTACTTTACCACATCGGGGCGAGAGGATTCGAACCTCCGGCCTCTTGGTCCCGAACCAAGCGCTCTACCAGGCTGAGCTACGCCCCGTGGCTGAGCAGAAGGCGTGAACCTAATCGCGCAATGATCACGAATGTCAAGGGAACTCCCCGGAACAAAGAGCGAACAAAGGTTAACGATTTTTTTCCAAATGTTTTGGGGTGCCGTGCTTATGGCTTCTGCTATGGTGATGCGCGTGTTTGGCTCTCGCTTCAGCGGTTTGACTGATGAATGTTGAAAACAATAAAACAGCAGCGATAAGCATTTTCATAAAGAACCTCTTAGTTTGGTTTTTTCAGCAAGCGTGCGACCGGGATGCCTTGTTCCATATGAGATGTGATAATTTCAGGCACGTCGGCAAGTGTCACACCGACATAGCAAGCTCCTTCAGGATAAACGACGATAGTGGGACCCAACTCACATTCATTCAAACAACCAGATAAAGTCACCCGCACTTTAGATTTCAATTCTGGCCTCGCGCGCAAGCCTTCTTTTAATGCCGCCAATATTTCGCTTGCACCACGATTAAAACAGCAACTTTTACCTGCCAGCCTGTGATTTTGACAAACAAAAAAATGGCGTTCGTAAATCATGTCGTTAAAAGAGATTAGTGAATGGATTGAGTTGGCGCAACCGTTTACTATAGAAACTGAGACAATCTCTTATGGCGCGCAAAAAAGTAATGACCACCGTCTACCTTAATGTTGAGCAAGACGAAGCGCTCAAAAAATTGCATGATCGCACCAAAGTTCCCGTGGCCGAATATATTCGTGAAGGCATTGATTTGGTGCTGCAAAAACACATCATCGGTATTTCTGCGCAAGTGCCCCTGCCACTCGTGTTCAAGCAAGTGCCAACAACCGTGCCGGTGAAGACACCTACCTCTAAGCCGATGAAAAAGAAACCACGTTAACGACGACGGCTAATTTCTTATTCTCTTGACGATGTGTGGCAGCGCCGGTACCGCTCGTTCCGCATGTCAGAACCCCTCAACCTTATTCGCAATTTTTGCATTATCGCGCATATCGATCATGGCAAGTCGACACTGGCCGATCGCATTTTAGAAAAATGCCAAGCGCTCACCGCACGCGAGATGAAAGAACAATATCTTGATCAAATGGCGCTTGAACGCGAGCGAGGTATCACCATTAAGGCGCAAGCGGTGCGCTTAAATTATCAAGCGAAAGATGGAATCACGTACCAACTCAATTTGATCGATACACCCGGACATGTCGATTTTACTTACGAAGTTTCGCGTTCTCTCGCCGCGTGTGAAGGTGCGCTGCTGGTGGTTGATGCCAGCCAAGGCGTTGAAGCACAAACTTTAGCCAACGTTTATTTGGCGCTGGATAACAATCTCGAAATCTTGCCGGTGCTGAATAAAATTGATCTTCCTTCGGCCGAACCCGAAATGGCCAAAAAAGAGATCGAAGAGGTGATTGGTCTCGATGCGTCGAATGCGGTCATGGTGTCGGCGAAAGAAGGCATCGGCATTATTGAAACCATTGAAGCCGTGATTGCGCGTATTCCACCCCCGCAAGGAGACAATGAAGCACCGCTCAAAGCGTTGTTGTTTGATTCTTGGTTTGATGCTTACCGCGGTGTTGTGGTTTTAGTACGTGTGTTTGAAGGCACGTTGAAGCCGGGTGACAAAATCCTAATCTGGTCGACGCAAAAAATTTACGATGTGTTGAGTCTTGGTGTTTTTACACCGAAGCCTTGTGAAGTGGCGTCACTTTCACCAGGTGAAGTCGGTTTTGTGGTCGCCAATATCAAACAAGTGGGTGATACCAAAATCGGCGACACGATTACTCACGCTGAAAGACCTACCGCTGAAGCGCTTGCTGGATTCAAAGAAGCAAAGCCGATGGTGTTCGCCGGATTTTTTCCCACCGATTCAGCAGACTATCAAAATTTGCGTGAAGCTCTGGAGAAACTGCAACTCAATGATGCGTCATTTTCGTTTGATATGGAAAGTTCGCAAGCTTTGGGTTTTGGTTTTCGCTGCGGATTTTTGGGTTTGCTCCACATGGAGATTATTCAGGAAAGGCTAGAGCGCGAATACAACATTGCGCTGATTACCACTGCACCCACGGTGGTTTATCATTGCTATACGCAAAAAGACACCAAGCTGGTGATTGAAAATCCGTCAAAATTACCCAAGACCACTGAAATTGAACGCATTGAAGAACCCTTTATTTTAGTGAATTTGCATACGCCCAATGAGTATGTGGGCGCGCTGCTGCATCTTTGTGAGACACGGCGCGGCGTACAAAAAGGAATTTCGTATTCGTCGCAAAAACGTGTGATGATCAGTTACGAATTGCCCATGTCTGAAATGATTTTCGATTTTTACGATAAGTTAAAAAGTGCTACGCGTGGCTATGCATCGATGGATTACACGTTGGTGGGCTATCGTCCGTCTGATTTGGTGAAACTAGATATTCTTCTTAATGGTGAGCCGGTCGACGCGCTCAGCATTATCATTCACCGAGAAAGTGCTTACCAGCGTGGAGCGGCGATTTGCGACAAACTCAAAGAAGTGATTGAGCGCCAACAATTCGAGATCGCCATTCAAGCAGCGATCGGCGGGAAAATTATTGCGCGTTCGACGGTGAAACCTTTCCGTAAAAACGTGATCGCGAAATGTTACGGCGGAGACATTACGCGCAAGCGCAAGTTGTTAGAAAGACAAAAAGAAGGCAAAAAACGCATGAAGCAAGTGGGCAATGTTGAAGTGCCGCAAGAAGCGTTTTTAGCGGTTTTAAAAACGGAAGGTTAACGGTGCAGATGCCATCACTGCTCACGCGTTGTCGCGTTTTTTTTAAAAACAGAAAGAAGATCAATGAAACCAAACAGTTTGTGCTGCAAACACAACGTCTTTACAAACGTGCAAGAGCGCACCTGGGCGACGAAATAAGAAAAAACATAGAAACAGAAATTGCGAACCTCAAAAATGCATTGGTAAGCAAAGATATCGGCGCGCTCGAAACAGTGGGCAGGCGTTTGCAAACGCTCATACAAAAACATTTGTCTGCTTACAAAAAAAATCCCACGCGTGAATACATTGAGTCGATTGCCTTTGCGATATTGATCGCACTGTCTTTGCGTGCGGTGGTGGTTGAGGCGTTCAAAATTCCATCGGGTTCAATGATCCCAACGTTAGAAATAGGCGATCAGATTTTCGTCAACAAATTTATCTATGGTGTGCGTATTCCTTTTACCATGATCAAAATCGGACAATTCAAGATTCCCGACCGTGGTGATGTGATTGTTTTTATTTATCCACGCAACCACGACAAAGATTATATTAAGCGGGTGATCGGCCTGCCAGGTGACACCATTGAAGTGCGTGATTCGGAGCTCTACATCAACGGACAACTTGTTCTGCGACGCAAATACGACGGAGTGTGTGAATTTGAAGATCATGATCCGGTGCGTGATATTTGGCTTCGTGAGCATTGCGAACGGTACGACGAACAGCTCGATCATCAGTTTCACGCCATGATTTTAGCCAGCAATGATGCGCATCGATCGCCGAATTTTGGCCCAGTGACAGTGACCCCTGGTCATCTTTTTGTCATGGGAGATAATCGCGATAATTCTTCAGACAGCCGCATTTGGGGCGAAGTGCCGTTTGAAAATATTAAAGGCAAGGCGATGTTTATTTGGTGGTCATGGGGCGCCAACGGTCTTGCGATCAATCGACTGTTTCGCTGGATACATTGAAAAACTAAGAATTCCAGTGATTTCTAAAAATATACCCAAATGCAGGCAACATGCTTTTGGGTTTGGCCGATGATAATGCCATAGGAGTTTTTTTATGATTATGGTTCGGCCTACGATTGCCTTTCTGCCTGAGCAGATCCTTCATCCCCAACCACCGCCAAAACCAGTGCCGCAACAAGCGCCGCAACAGACATCTGCGGTTGCGGGAGTTACACCTCCAGCTAGTTCAGAAGTGGTTCGCGAAATTCCCGTAACAAAGCCATCTGCGGGTTTGTGGAAACATACGTTCGCATACGGTCATCAGATTGATATCAATGTTTCTCCAAGCGAAGTTTATAATTATACGACCGATTTCAACCTATGGGGAACATGGCACGAGGAAACTGAAAGAGTAGAACTCCTAAACTCTTCACAACTCGGACACGATAAAGATAACAAATGTTACGAAGATATTAAGATTAAGGTGCCCGTTGTTGGGTATGCGAAGGACAGACAAGAATGGACAGTAACAAAAGCTGTGCCACCTTCAGCGAGCAATGGATATAAAGGAGTTTGGGTAATTGATGGTCATAGCATCGCGGGCCATGATAATCATACCGTAATCGAGTATAGAGTTGAACCGAGCAAGAGCGGCGGAACAACCTATACCCGAACTGTTCGCGCTGAGAACAGGCTAATAGTCGCTGGGTACGGATTGGATTCTATACTGAGATCGATTTCTCATAATGCGATGGTTAAGCTTAAAAAAGAGCTCGAACCAAAGTAGTCAATGCAATTACATTTCTCTACTCATCACCAGCGCGTCCTCACCATTTTGATAGTAGTTTTTTCTGAGGGTTGAAGTTTTGAATCTATGAGCTTGATACAAAGCAATCGCCGGCTGATTAGAAACGCGTACTTCAAGAATCGCCTGCTTGCATCCAGCTTTTTGAGCCTCGTTCAGCGCGTATGCCATTAAAGATTTAGCCCCGCCGTGGCGTTGACTCTGAGGATGGACCGCCAAATTTAGAATCTGAAGTTCATCGGCGATGATCCAATACACCATGAACCCGATTATTTTTTCTGCACGGCATAACACGTTAATTTTAGACCATTGATAATGAAATTCGCGTTCAAAATTTTCACGCGTCCAAGGATAAGATGTTGCTGCGTGATCCACCGCAACGATGGCATCGATGTCTGCGCTGGTGCCTGGCCGCAAAGAAAATCCGGTTACAAGTTCAATCATTGATCGCCCAAATCACCGATGAACTTGATGTCTGCGCGGGTCATGAGTTCGTCAATATAGGCGCGACTTCGTGCGACAAATTTTTCAGCTTTTAATTGTTCGAGTGCTTGTTGAGAAGTGAGTTGAGAATGCGACGTTTGATACTGAGCGATTTCTTGTGGCGTCAGTTCAAGGCGCGATTGAATGCGACTGTCGAGAAATTTTTCGGCGAGTAAATCCTTGCGAAGAAAATCACGCAGATCGTCGATATTTATGTCGATACTTTTCAATAAGCGAGAAAAACTTTCCTGATCAGGAAAGCGTTGAATAAAAGATTTCATCGAATTTTCGACTTCTTGGGCAGTGGGGACAGGAAATGCCGCTCGATGTGCTTCGTTGAGCAGCAAAATTTGTTGTACGATATGTGTGCGCGTGTGGTTCAAAAAGGCAGCATCGATAGGCGTAGAGAGCGCAACCAAACCAGAACGTTTGGCAATTTCAAGACGCGCGGTTCTTTTGACTTCCAAAAGCGTGAGCGCCTGCCTGTCGACAACTGCAACCACTCTTTCAATCAATTCGCCTTGCGGATGGGCAGCGCCGAAAAACAAAGAAAATAAAACCGTAAATATCATTTTTAAAAACCGAGACTGTTAAATTTCGCTAGTTGCGTGCGAAGTGAAGCAATGCCATCGCCTTCTAAGCTCGAACAAGGAAATAATTGTTCACTTGTGACCTGCAATGAAGCTGCGATTTTTTCTAGTGCAGGTTTGCGCTGCGATTTATTGAGCTTGTCTATTTTGGTGATCACCAAACAAAGAGGGAGTCCTCGTTCGCGACACAAAGAAATAAAATAAAGATCATCTTCTGATGCTTGCTCACGACGAATATCAAGCAGCAAAAATACGCCCAATAAAGACTCGCGTTCGCACAAATAACTTTCAAGCAATGCACGTAACTGCCGCCTGGAAGCAGGAGGCATTGTCGCAAAGCCGTATCCTGGAAGGTCGACGAGAATGTCATCATGAGCGTTCGCAAAAAAATTGATCAACTGAGTGCGCCCGGGCGTGCGCGAGGTTCGCACTAAAGAAGAAGCGCCAAGTAACTCGCCAAGCAGGCGACTTTTGCCAACATTGGAGCGTCCAATAAATGCCACCTCACCTTTCGTTTTTGGACACTGCGAAAGTTCTGCGGCACTCGTGATAAAACGAGCACCCGTTGGGGGCTTATTGATGCGTGCTTTCTTCGGCTTCACAAAACAAAATTCCGTGATTGCTAATGAGACATGACATATTGGCGAAATAATTGTGGATCAAGATCGATGTGAATGCCAAAAACGCGAGTCAGAAGGGTATGGGCTAAAAATAAGCAACTGATCAACACTCCCATCGAAGCAAATCCCAGTCCACTCACCGCAATCAGCAAACCCCCTGCACAAGTCATCACCAATGGTTCCAAAAATCTTTGAATTTCAAAACGAGGAAAATCGGCGAGCAAATCACTCACCAGACGACGACAATCATTCCAATAAACGGATTTCATTTCTTACTCCTAATTGTAATTCTATTCGGTAGCATGATTTTCCATGACGAAAATTATCCTGAATTGGAAGTAATTCCTATGATTCTCCAAAAATTTAAGAAATGGTGAACTTACAAAATAATACGTGAACGTAAACGCGCCCGATTTCATTTTTTCGGGCACGGACCTGTTCACGAGCCCGTTTACGGAAGTTAAAAAAGTTTCGTTGTGTTTAATTAATTGTCACGCAGCATCGCATCGACCCAAAATTTTACCTTTTCGACGAGTAGCGTTTGCTTATCGGGAGAGAGTCGGCGCATCTCTGACAAAAGATCACGTTCCACCGGGTTCTCAGTCCCGTTCGCTTGGCTGTGAATAATGGACTCTCGCAAAAATTGCGGTGCACTTTGCGCAAATGCCAAACGCAAAACATAATCCACATCACTGATCGAAAATGTGTGGCACATGCGTTCAATCAGTTCGCTCGAAGGTTTGGAAATGGTTAATTCCCATTGGCCTACATATCCCGGTGACACGTGAAGTGAACGCGCCATATCGCGTTGCGATAAGTGGTTCTCGCGGCGAATGGCACGTACAACATCGGCAAAGCGAACATATTTTTTGGGATCCAACATGGCCAATCTTCGCTCCTGTTTGGTTTTGAATAATCTTCCCCGTTCGGCATCTTATAGTGTGCCGGCTTCTTGTTGTTTTCGCCAACGTTTGTTGGATGAGCGTTGGTTTAAATAATGTTGTTAGAAACTGAAAGAGTTGATGCGGAGGATTGAAACGGGGAGTGAACTTTACTGGTGAGCACACGCGATAAAAACTGACCAGTGTAACTCCGCTGTGAGGCAGCTACTTTTTCGGGCGTGCCATGAACCAATAGCTGCCCACCTCTACTTCCGCCCTCAGGCCCCAAATCAAGGATGTAGTCAGCCGATTTAATCACGTCGAGATTGTGCTCGATGACGATAACAGTGTTTCCGCCTTCAACCAAGCGGTGCAATACCTCAAGCAATTTATGGATATCTGCAAAGTGCAATCCAGTTGTGGGTTCGTCCAAAATATAAATGGTTTTTCCGGTGGAGCGTTTCGATAATTCTTTTGCCAGTTTGATGCGCTGCGCTTCGCCGCCCGATAATGTCGTCGCAGACTGGCCCAGATGAATATAGTCCAGACCCACATCAGCCAGCACATCGAGTTTTTTCTTGATGGAAGGAATGGCCTCGAAAAAGACGCGTGCTTCAGCAACGGTCATATCCAGTGCCTCAGCGATGGTTTTGCCTTTATATTTTATTTGCAGTGTTTCGCGATTGTAGCGTTTTCCCTGACAAACTTCGCAAGTGACAAACACATCAGGCAAAAACTGCATATCGATACGAATCACGCCGTCGCCCTCACATGCTTCGCAGCGACCACCTTTCACGTTGAATGAAAATCGACCGGGGCCATAACCATGAGTTTTTGCATCGGGCAGGGCAGCGAAAAGATCACGCAAGGGTTGGAACAATCCCGTGTAGGTTGCTGGATTGGATCTGGGTGTTCTTCCAATCGGAGATTGATCGATATCGATGCAAGCATCAATGTGTTCAAGTCCAGTTACGCCATCGTTGGCTTCGGGTGTTTGTGCTGATTGATACAGTTTTTGCGCCAGTGCCCGATAAAGTGTGTCGATGACGAGCGTTGATTTTCCTGATCCGGACACACCGGTGACGCAGGTAAAAAGACCGAGTGGAAAAGAAACATCAATGTTCTTAAGATTATTTCCACGTGCGCGTTTGATCGTCACCAGTTTTCCGTTTCCAGTTCTACGTTTTTCAGGAACTGGAATGGATTGTTCACCGCTCAAATATTGCCCCGTGAGCGAATCTTTGTTGCTCATCACATCTTGCGGAGTACCCTGCGCAACGATTGCGCCACCGAGTCGTCCTGCTCCAGGACCCATGTCGATGACATGATCGGCGGCGAGAATGGTTTCTTCATCGTGTTCGACGACCAGCACGGTATTACCTAAATCGCGCAAGCGTTTGAGCATGGTGAGAAGCTTCTGATTGTCACGCTGATGAAGACCAATCGATGGCTCATCGAGTACATAGAGCACACCCATCAAAGCGGAACCGATTTGCGTTGCTAAGCGAATGCGTTGCCCTTCGCCACCTGATAAAGTCGCACTCGCACGATCGAGCGAGAGGTAATCCAATCCTACGGCCACCAAAAAACCAAGACGATCGCGTATCTCTTTTAGAATTTTGCTGGCGATTTCGGCGTCACGAGATTGAAGCTTCAAGGCGCCAAACCAGGCTTGTGATTCGCCTATCGACAGCTGACAAACTTCATGAATATTTTTTTCACTGACCGTGATGGCCAATACTTCTGCTTTCAATCTGGCGCCATGACAGGTTTCGCAAGGACGGCGAGACATGAAGCGATCCATTTCTTCACGAAAACTTTCCGACTCACTTTCTTTATAACGACGCTCTAGATTATTCACCACGCCTTCGAATTCTTTCTCGAAGGCCCAGCTCCCACCTTTACTTTGAAAACGAAATTGAATTTCGCTTTCGCCCGAACCATAAAGCACAATTTTTTTAAAATCGGCTGGCAGTTTTTTCCAAGGTGTTGAAGGTTTTATTTTAAAATGGCGCAGCAAGTTTTCTAGAAGCACGTCGAAATATCCAGAATGACGCGCGCGCGACCAAGGCGCAATGGCTCCTTCGCTGAGAGAAAGATCTTCATTGGGCACCACCAATTTTGCATCAAAAAAAGTGCGTTCACCCAATCCAGAACACGCTGGGCAGGCGCCGGCAGGATTGTTGAAAGAAAACAGACGGGGTTCGATATCTGGGAAACTGAAACCGCATTTTAGGCAGGCAAACTTCTCGGAAAAAAGCAGAACCTCGCCATGAACGACGGCAACTTTCATTAATCCTTCGGCACGTTTCAATGCTTGTTCTACCGAATCGGTGAGCCGGTCTTTAAGGCCATCTTTCATCACCAATCGATCAATGTAGACGTCGATGTCGTGTTTTTTATTTTTGTCGAGCGCAGGTGTATCGGTGAGTTCAAACATTTCGCCGTCGATATCAACGCGCACAAATCCATCACGGCGCAGTTGCTCGAGTTCTTTTTTGTATTCGCCTTTGCGTCCGCGAACGATGGGTGCCAAAATCGAAAATTTGCTGCCCAGCGGAAGCGCCAAAATTTGATCCACCATTTGTTGCACAGTTTGGCCGCTGATGGCCTCATTGCAGTTGGGGCAATGAGGTTTGCCGATACGTGCAAACAATAAGCGCAGATAGTCATAAATTTCTGTCACCGTTCCCACCGTGGAACGAGGATTTTTGGAAGTTGTCTTTTGTTCGATTGAAATGGCGGGCGACAGACCTTCGATCGAGTCAACATCAGGTTTTTGCGACAGCTCTAAAAATTGGCGCGCATAAGCAGAAAGTGATTCGACATAACGGCGTTGGCCTTCTGCATAAATCGTATCGAAAGCAAGCGATGATTTGCCTGACCCTGAGAGGCCAGTGATCACTGTCAAAGTTTGCCTGGGGATCTCGACATCGATATTTCGTAAATTATGTTCGCGAGCACCTTTTACAACAATACTGGAATTCATAAGTGATTGCTGAGCCTCTTTCAAAACTCGTTGGCGTAGACGTCATCGTCGTCGTGGACGAAGAAAATACTTTTCGACTACGTTCACGACTACGACTACGATCACGGGTAATTTTGCAAGTACCGCTTCTTACAAAATGCGAGATGAACGTAAATATAGATGAGATAACCCTGCGATTTTGCTGCATTGCATCATGGTTTAGCACCACCTGCCTGCGAAATCCGATAATAATATCAATGAGAAAAATACTCGTATTGGCTTTGACCTCATTGGTTATGCTACGCCATCAGCACACTAAAACTTGATATAGGACTCGACTATGCACTTGATTGACATAAGCAAACTAGCGCGAGCAGCTCTGGGGGTGCTTGCAGTGGTTGTATTGACGAGCCATTGCAAGATCGCCACTCATTCTTCAGGAGTGGTGGGCCAGTGCGTAAAAGGAACGTGTGGGCACAACCAAGAATATCGTAAAGGTGTGTGTGAAACCGCGCGTTGCGACAACAAGAAAAATGGCAATGCGGATTGTTGCCCCGGACAATTCTGTCGTTTTGATGGTACCTGCACCGACATCGTTACGGAATGCGCTAGCAATACGGATTGTACCGCTGGTCAGATTTGCCAATCTCGTGCCGAAGTCGATAGCAAAAAGAATATTTGCTCATGGCCATTCCCAACCACCAGCGGACAATGTCCTGCGGGATATCAATTATTCAACAAACGTTGCATTCACGATGCGCCCTGCGGCGGCATTTGTCAGAGCAAACAATTTTGCGATATTGAAACCAATACTTGCGAAGATCTGCCCTCCATTCCCACCAGTGACAGCAGCTGTGAGATCAGCTGCAAAAGCGGAAAAGTAAAAGTACTCACCGATCCTGATGTGATGACGTTTCACCAATGCTGTGCACTGCAATGCGAATGCGCCACCTTGCCGCCGCTACAAGTAGGCAGTTTTGGCAAATATGCGCATGGTGCGATCGACAATAATGAAATACTGATTGCAAGTTATGACGAAACTTACGGTGATTTGGTTTTAAGTCATCATCGCAAAGATAATGGCGCACTCGTTCAAGTAGAATTTGTTGATGGTGTTCCAAAAGCGGGGACAGTCACCGGTGATGTTGCGGGACCTCGTCAGGGTATAAAAGATCCGGGTCCTGATGTGGGTCGCTACTCAAGTTTGGTGATTGCGAGTGATGATATTCCGCGTGTTGTCTATTACGATAGTGACAATCACGTCCTCAAATACGCTCAGAAAAAAGGAACGACGTGGAATTCTTTTGTACTCGATACGCCAGGTGATGTTGGAAAGTATTCGGCGTTTATGACCGATGGCTCACATCTTCGCCTTGCTTACATGGTACAATCTGCAGCCAAAAAAGCTGGGGGTGATGCCGCACCAGTGACCGCTTTACGTTATGCTGAAACTGCAAATCTTAACCCCACGGGTGCCAGTGATTTTACATTTGTTGATATCGATATTCGTTCGGCCGTCAGTGTTCCTTGTGGAGGGAGTTGTCAGCCCACCGATACCTGTGTGGTTGATTCAGTCGATGGCAAAGAAAAATGCGCAGCGAATGCGACAGACTGCACGTCGATAGCAAGCGACGGACAAGTGTGTGCCAAAATTGACGGCGCGACCACAAGCGGAATTTACACCGAAGATGCAATCCCGCACAGCACGGGTATTCCTTTAGGAGTGGGCTTGTATCCTTCGATGGCGATTGATTCAGCCGATCAACGTTTGCTGATTGCGTATTATGATAATGCAACACCTAAAAATCCACCCTTTCTAAACAACAAAGGATCACTCAAATTGGCGTCTTTGCGGATGGATGCGACGACGGGATTGTTGCCTTCAACCCTTGTTCCGGATGATGTTCGAGTGACCGTTCTTGATAATGGCAAGGTGTGCGATGATGCCACGGATTATAGAGATGTGGGTCAATTTGCATCGCTGAAGGTGGCGGCAAGCGGGCGCATCGGTGTGGCCTATTTAGAAACCAGTCGCCCGAATGATCCGGTACAAAACAAATTACGGTTTTTAGAATTGAGCCAATTGCCTTTCAGCGACAGCTCGTTTTGCTATCAACCTAAAAGTAACAGTTTTTCTAATACGACTTCGAGCATCATAGCGACGGTGGTGGATAACGGCATTAGAAATGTTGGAATCGAACAAGTGGGGGCTGATGCCTCGCTGATTTTTATTCCAACGGGTACCGATTGGTCGGCACGCATCGCTTATCAAGATGCAACTGCACAAACGGTTTTGCTCGCAAAAGAAGGTTCGCCATGGGCAACCTCAACCCTTCTTGGCAATAGTGATAATCGTTCGCATGGATTTTTCATTAACCTGCTTACGGATACAAGCGGCAGTTGGCTGGTAGATGTGCGGCTCGGCTTTGATGCACAGGGCAATGTCGACGACGCTGTTTCAGTAACACCCGTGTCATCGAAAATTCAATAATACAAAAATGTTTCATAGTTTAAGAAAGAATTAACACAGGAAGACGGTAAGACAGGAAGAAAAGGTTTCTTAGGAAACCAGGAACGCAGGAAGTTTGGAAAAACAAATAAACGATGTGTTTGATTTCGAATTCCTTCCCGATCTTCCCGCCTTCCTGTTAAATAATTATTGGATAAGCTGCGATATCATCTACGAGTTTTTGCAAGAAGCGCTAGCGTGAACTAATTTTCCGACGCTCACACATGCGGCGCATTTTGATGAGTCCTTGCGTTTGAATTTGGCGCACACGTTCACGCGACAGATTATATTGCTTGCCAATTTCGTCGAGCGTTTGATCTTGACCATCATGCATACCAAAGCGGCGTTTGATGATGTCTTTTTCAATGGGTGAAAGAAGTGTCAATAATTCACGAATTCGGTCGCGAGTATTTTCACGTATGAGCGACTCATCGAGCGCCGGTGTACTTTCATCGCGCACCATGTCCAAATAATTGCGTGGATCATCGACACTAATCGCATCATCGAGCGACACAGGATCTTGATGAACGCCTGCCAAAACTTGATCGACTTTGTCTTGTGTCATGCGCAACGTTTTCGACAATTCGGCGGTTGAAGGCGCTCGACCTAAACGTTGCGTCAATTTGGAAGTCGCGCGACTGACTTGACGCCGCGTATCGATCACATGAACCGGCAGGCGAACCGCTGAGCCTTTGTTGATAATAGCGCGTTCAATGGCTTGGCGGATCCACCAAATCGCATAGGTGGAAAAGCGAAAACCACGTCGGTGATCATAACGGTGAACCGCTTTCATAAGACCCACATTGCCTTCCTGGATCAAATCGATAAACGGCAAACGCAAATGGTGAAACGATCGCGCAACGCTCACCACCAGTCTGAGATTGGCACGCACAAAATCATTGCGGGCTCTTAACGACTCACCACGTAGCCGCTCGATGGTCAGCAAATCACGGTAACTCACTGAATAATTTGTGCGATGATCTCGGTGCTTTGCTTTGGGTGTCCAATGGCTGCGGCGCAAATGACTGACAATCTGCTCCATAAATTCTTTATCATTGTCGATGTAGCGCATTTGGACTGCGAGATCAGCAATGTCGCGATCAAGTTTTGATAACCGTGCCCCCGCGATTTTGAGCGGGCGCTTGACGCGCTTTTTGAGCAGAAAAATATGTTCTTGTGGATCGCGTTCAAGTGTCACGCATAAGTCAGCGAGGACTTCATAGGTTGCGGGTTGCCGCAGCAGATGCTGCCAAAGATTGACCTCGAGATCGACCAGCTGTTCTGCCGCTTTGCGCTCACTGTCAGGCTTAAATAGCGGAATATGGGAAAGCTGCTCCATATAACCTGCAAGTAGATCGCGCACAGGTGCGGGAAGATTGCTTTTTTCGGGTACGTTTTCATGCTTTAAACTTTCTTCTACTTCTGCCAATTCTTCCGCAGTAGGTTCAGCGAGTGTATGATCTTTATCTTCTTGACTGAGTTCCTCGTCGCTGGGTTCTTCATCTAGTTCATGTGCTTCGAGTTCGTCGTTGGTGGGCTCTTCAGGTGCCGGATGTTCGTCTTCGTTGTTAGCAGGCGCTTTGTGATCAACGGTGATTTTTCTAATGGATTTCGTTTTAATTGGTTTAGCGTGTGCTTTCATCTTTAATTGACCTCTGCGACGAAGAAGTGTTGCCTAGCTTCACTTTCCGCGTCGCATATGGGCACGCGTTGACACTACTATACATCATCGTGTGAGTTTGGCGCAAAATTCTGACTTTTTCGATTTTTAACTTCGATTTTGAGGTTTTTATTTAAAAATTTTTGACCATCGCTACAAGCCGCATATGATGTGTTTACATGCAGTGAAGACCTATCGCAAAATCAAAATGCCGCGTGCTTAACCGCCACGGAAACGATTTTGAAAATGGGCATAGACCGTGAAAGGGTGAATGCGATGCGCGATTTTCGCCATATTCAATGTTCGTCGCCAAAAGGCGCAAAAGGGACGGTCACTCTCGATCGGGCGCAGTTTATCGGTCTCTTGTTTAGTGGGGTATTAAGCACAGGTCTCATGTTTGGTGTAGGCTACGCTTTTGGTAAAACGCATGCGACGCCACCCGTGACCAACGAAAGCACGTTGGGACGTCTTGATCGCGAACATCTCTTGCATCAAGAAATGAAGAAATCGGGCGATGATCTGACATTTTATCAAACGCTTTTAGCCAAGGATGAAAGCAATCCACCTCTTCTCACACCGCCAGATCGGCCCAAAAAGCCGCCAGCGATTGATCCGCAAGAAACCTCGGTGACTGCCATTGCGATTCTAAAAAGCACAGGTGCTGAGCCCAACAAGGCCGAATCACCACCTGCGGTTGAATTTACAGATGTAGTAAATCCTGTTTCTAAGCCCGAGGTCAAAACAGCAGTACTCGCAAAAAACGACGATACGATCGCGCGAACGATGAATTTCGACAACAACGAAGGGGCTTATTCTGTGCAAGTGAGTTCATTTCGATCCGCACAAGAAGCAGAAGCAAATATTAAAACACTGGCGCAAAAAGGTTTTAGCGCCAATGCGGTGAGTGTGGTGCTTCCCAATAAAGGAACTTGGTATCGCGTGCGCGTAGGTCGTTTCAGCAGTGAAAACGAAGCCAAAAAAATCAAAGATCAATTAGCGCATGAGCATTTGTCATCCTGGATCGTCAAAGCTGAGTAGGCGATCTCCTCTGAGATACTTGTAAAATTAGAGGTAGAAAGAGGTAATTGCAAAATGATTCGTGAACGTGAACGGGCTCGACCCCGCGCCCGGTTTTATTGGTTTTTTCGGGCACGGACCCGTTCACGAGCTCGTTTACGGGAATTTTTCAGAGGTTCATAGGTCATTTTTATTGTGTGCCTAAAAAATCCAAAAAGAAAATGGCAAAATAATTGCGGGAGTCAGCCCAGCTTGTTTGGCAATGAAATCCCGCTGCTTTCGCCAGTGCAATAAAATCGCCTTTGCTGTATTTGAAAGAGCGCTCAGTGGTGATGGCTTCGCCTTCAGCCATCTCAAATTCTTCACCACAAACTGACACTTTCTGCGCATATAAGCTCACCAGGTACATGATGACGGCACCTTGTATGGGATCATAGGGAGCGTAATGAGCGAATTTTTCACTGCAAAAATTTCCGCCGTATGAACGATTCAGATGAAGCAGAATATTACGATTAAAATCGCGTGTGACTTGCTGCGAATCATTGTAAGCGGCATGAAAAATAGAAGGATCTTTTTTAAGGTCAACCCCCATTAACAATGCTGAACCGCTGCCGGCGATTTTTCCTAAGTGTGATAAAAATGCTTGTGCCTGCATGGGTGTAAAATTACCGATCGAAGAACCCGGAAAATAAAGAACGCAGCGAGTGGGATCTTGTGCTGCTTGCGGCAAGCGAAAAGACTGCGTGTAATCAACATCTAATGGCAATATCTCTAATTTAGGATAGTCATGACTCAGCGTGTGTGCGGTGTTGAGTAAATGCTGACGCGAGATGTCCATCGGAATGTATTGTTTGAGATGATGAAGTCGATCGAGCAAATGGCGAGTTTTGGTGGAGCTCCCACTGCCGAGTTCAACTAACGTGGTGCGCTCTGCGAGCTGCGCGATGATCGAATCCATTTGCGATTGCA
>Ga0207120_1060_pt1 | contig 26559 bp, 28 predicted proteins | sample Alteio_BWMinHeat_40_FD_153509 | JGI IMG/M metagenome (GOLD analysis project Ga0207120, IMG submission 153509) | Enriched cells from forest soil in Barre Woods Harvard Forest LTER site, Petersham, Massachusetts, United States -... | ecosystem: Environmental > Terrestrial > Soil > Temperate forest >...
AGCGACGGCATTGCAACCGCCCTCGACGGCCAGCTTGACGATGTTCCCGCCGTCAAAGTAATCGGGATTCTTGGCGAAGCTTGCGCCGCCGGAGTGTTCAATGCCTTGGTCGACGGGCAGGATCGAGAGATAGCCCGTGCCGCTGAGGCGGCCATGGCTGAATATGCGCTGCAGATTTGTGAGCACTCGTAGGTTGCGGTCTGTCGCGGCGTAGATGCGGTCGACAAAGTCTGGGCCGGGAAGATGCAGGCGCTCCTTGGCGATCTTCGGCGACTTGAATCCCAGCAGGGAATCCGCTTTTGCGCCGAGATAAGTTTCAATTTTTCCCTGGATCGTGCTGGTTGCCATTTCTTTCTCCTCGTTTCAGGTGCGACCGCCAAGCGGCCGATTCAAGTGTGACTGCCATGGAGCCAAATCAAGCGTGACCGTAAAACGGCCAACTATTCTCGAATTTCAATCGAAAGCATGCTGCCGGCGGCAGTGTCCACCAGCCATAGCAGTTTTCCGTTTTTCGGCTGGAGCAATTGCGCGGGCAACTGTTCCGGCTCGTACGGCCCTTCCAGCACGGCCTTCAGTGCGGGGGCTTTGTCCGCGCCCGTAACCATGAAGATGACTCGCGCGGCGTTGCTGGCAGCCGGCGCAGTGAGCGTGATGCGTTCCGCGTACAACTTGCCCACCCAGTTTCGCACAACTATGCGCCCGTCGGCATGGAGCGCTTTCGTTCCAGGGAAGAGTGAGAGCGTGTGGCCCTCGTTGCCCATTCCCGCCAGCACCAGATCAAAGCGCGGATACTCTCCATCCTTCAGTTTGAAATATTCGCGCAGAGCCTTTTCGTATTCTAGCGCAGCCCGGTCCGCCTCGGGATATTCACCTTTGATCCGCGTGACCTGCTCCGGTTTGAGCGACGACTTTGAAATCAACGTTTCGGTCGCCATGCGAAAATTGCTGTCCGGATGGTCGGGCGCGACATGACGCTCGTCGCCGAAGAACAGATGTATTTTATCCCAACGGACCTGCGAGCGCAGCGTTGGATCGTTGACCAGCAGGCTGTAGAGCGCTTTCGGAGTCGATCCCCCTGCCAGCACTGCGTTGAATGAGCCTTTCTCGCGTACCGCCAAGGTTGCCGCTTGAACGAACTCCTGCGCTGCGCGCTTGGCGATGGCTGCGCCGTCCTCGAGGATTCGAATCTCACGCTCCACGCGCACTCCGCTCAGGTGATGATTCCCGTCTTATCCGGGGCGGCAATCCGGCCGCGGTTGTCGACTTCCTCTTCGCCGATGCGCCGCCACGAGCGGCCATCGCGTTCCAGCAAATCGTCCGCCTCGATAGGACCCCACGAGCCTGCCGCATAGTTCGGGAAACCGCGGGCGGGCAAAGCGTGCCAGACGTCCAGGATGGGCTGAATCACATTCCATCCGGCTTCGACCATGTCCGAGCGCTGGAAGAGCGTGGCATCGCCGGCCATGCAATCGCGCAGCAGTCTCTCGTAGCCAGTGCTGTGCTCCAGTCCGAAATAGGTGGTGTAATCGAAATCCATATTCACCAGGCCGAGCTTCATGATCGAGCCGGGAACCTTTGCGCCGAAGCTGAGCGAGATGCCTTCCTCGGGCTGAATATGGATGACGAGGCGGTTAGTTTCCAGATTTCTTACCGTGGTGTTACGGAACAGGACGAAGGGAGTCCTGCGGAACTGGATCACGATCTCCGTCGTGCGCCGCGCGAGCCGCTTTCCCGTTCGCAGATAGAACGGCACGCCCGCCCAGCGCCAGTTGTCGATTTGCAATTTCAGAGCGACAAACGTCTCCGTGTTCGAATCCGGCGCGACATCTGGTTCGCTGCGATAGCCAACGACGCGCTCGCCGTCCACCATGCCGGCGCCGTACTGGCCGCGGACCATGTTTTTCAGGACATCTTCGGGGTTGAACGGCTGGATAGCGTGCAGGACTTCGGCTTGTTTATTGCGGACTTGATCGGCATCGAAGGAAATGGGCGGCTCCATCGCCGTCATGGTCAAGAGTTGGAACAGGTGGTTCGGCACCATGTCGCGCAAGGCGCCTGCGGTCTCATAGAATCCGCCGCGATGCTCCACGCCGACGGTTTCCGCCGCGGTGATCTGAACATGGTCCACATAATTGCGGTTCCACAACGGCTCGATGATGTTGTTCGAAAAACGAAAGACCATCACATTTTGGACGGTCTCTTTGCCGAGATAGTGGTCGATGCGGTAGATCTGGTTCTCCGTCAGAACCTGCTTCAAGTCCTGGTTGAGCTGCTTCGCGGATTCCAGGTCATGGCCGAATGGCTTCTCGACGATCACACGTGCCCAGCGGCCGTTTTCTTCCTTCGTGAGGCCGCATTCGCCCAGCTTCTTGACGATCGGAGAGAAGAATCTCGGGGCGACCGCCAAATAGAAGAATCTGTTTCCGAGCGTGTTATGAAGCTTGTCAGCCTGTTCAATTTGCTCTTTCAACCGATTGTAGGCTTCGGAGTCCTGAAAATCGCCCCGGACGTAGTAGATTCGCTCGGCGATCCCGTCCCAGAACTTCAAGTCGACCGGTGTCGGAGCATACTTGGGAATCTCTTCCCCCAGCATCTTGCGAAAGCTCTCCGTGGTGTAGTCGTTCGTGGCGAAGCCGACAATGGCGAACTGTTCCGGTAGAAGATTGTCCTGAGCGAGATTGCAAAGAGCGGGAATCAATTTGCGTTTCGTCAGGTCGCCGGTCGCGCCAAAAATAACCATGACGCAGGGCGCCGCGGTGGGATTCGAATCTGAGTGGTTCGGGATCATCGCTGGAACTCTCTGAAACGCTTCGCGTAATTTCTAATGGCCGGACTTCTTTTCGACGTGCCCGCCGAATTGGAAGCGCATCGCGGACAATACTTTCGCCGCAAAATCGTCTTCTCCGCGCGATGTAAACCTCTGAAACAGAGATGCGGTCAGAACGGGCGCGGGCGCGGTGGATTCGATGGCGGCGAGGATGGTCCAGCGGCCTTCGCCAGAATCGGAGACGCGGCCCGAGAAGCGTTCGAGCGTCGGCTGATCGAGGAGGGAAATGGCGGTCAAATCGAGCAGCCACGAAGCCACAACGCTGCCCCGGCGCCAGACTTCCGTGACGTCCGCTAGATTGAAATCATACTGATAGTGCTCGGGATTCCGCAGCGGGGTAGTTTCCGCGTCTGCTTCGCGGTGGGACTTGCCCGCGTTGGCGTGCTTAAGAATGTTCAAGCCCTCGGCGTACGCGGCCATTAAGCCATATTCGATGCCGTTGTGCACCATCTTGACGAAGTGGCCGGCGCCGGACGGGCCGCAGTGAAGATAGCCTTCCTCGGCGGTGCCAGGCACCTTGTCGCGGCCGGGCGTGCGATCGACGTTGCCGCGACCGGGCGCGAGCGTCTTGAAAATCGGATCGAGGCGCTTCACGACGTCCGTCTCGCCGCCAATCATCTGGCAATAGCCGCGTTCGAGGCCCCATACGCCGCCGCTGGTGCCGACGTCACAATAGTGGATTCCCTTGGCGGAGAGTTCTTTCGCGCGGCGGATGTCATCGATGTAATAGGAATTTCCACCGTCGATCACCGTGTCGCCGGCTTCGAGCTTGCCCACCAAATCGCGTAGCGAGGCGTCGACCACCGCGGCTGGCACCATGAGCCAGATTGCGCGCGGCTTCTGCAGTTTTTTGACGAAATCATCGAGCGAGGCTGCCCCGGTCGCGCCTTCCCCTTCCAGTTGTTTGACGGAATCCACGCTGCGGTCATAGACGACGCACTTGTGACCGTTCTTTTGCAAGCGCCGGACCATGTTGGCGCCCATTCTTCCCAGCCCGATCATGCCAAGTTGCATCGTGTCCGCTCCTCATTTTATGCGAAAGAAATGGTTCAGTGATTTACGCGATTGCCTTTTGCACGGCTTTCGTGAGCGTCGCGAGCCCGGACTTTAGATTCTTCCCCAGGTGGACGCGCAATGCGCGCCGGCCGCGCTCGGCAAGAACCGCAAAGTCTCCGCGGGCTTGCGCGGCTTTCACGATCCCGAAGGTGTATTTTTGCCCGGGCACGGGAAGATCCTTAGCGTCGTCGCAGGTGATCTGCAGAAAAACGCCAGTATTGGGCCCGCCTTTGTAGGCTTGCCCCGTGGAGTGCAGGAAGCGCGGGCCAAAGCCTAGAACGGTGGCCACTTTTTTCTTGTCGCGCACGGCGTGCCGGATCGTTTGCAACGTCTTTTCATTCGCGGGATTCATCGTAATGTAGCCGAGTACGGCAAAATAATCCCCCGAGCCGAGGCGCGAGAGATGCGTTTTCAAAACGTCTACAAGTTTCGTGCCGCCTTTCAACGCGGCGGCATTTTTTTCATCCGCGAAAAGCTTGATGCCTTTTTCTTCAAAGAAAGGCGATTCCGGTGGGAGACTTCCGGTCGTTTCGTACTGGCTCGTCAGTTTTTTGGTTTCGATCTTGCTGGCTTCGACGTCAGGCTGGTTGAAGGCGTTGATGCCGATGATGGAGCCTGCGACGGCAGTGGCGATTTCCCAGCGGAAAAATTCCTGGCCGAGATTATAGGTGTTCGGCAGAGTAATGCGCACGACGGGATGCCCGGCTTTTTCGAGCGCAGCGACCGCGGCATCTTGCGCCTTGTTGGGCTTCGATGCCAGACGCAGATAAGCGAAGACGCGATCGTTGCCATAGGCAGCCGACTTGGCGAGGCGTTCGCGATCAACGGGAATAATGCCTTTTCCTATTTTCCCTGTGGATTCGGCGATCAACTGTTCGAGCCACGCGCCGAGATCGAAGATTCCTGGTGAAGTGACGATCGTGAGTTTGTCCCGGCCGTGATTCGCGGCGACGCCAAGGATGGTGCCAAGGATGACGCCTGGATTCGAATCGGCGGAAGTAGAAGCACCACACGCCTTGACCATCTCTTCGGTGTTTTTCAGGAATTTTGCAACGTCCAGGCCCATGATAGCGGCGGGCACCATACCGAAGTTGGAGAGGGCGGAATAGCGTCCACCGATGCTCGGCACACCAAAAAATATCTTACGGAATTTGTCCGCTTCAGCGACCTGCTGCATCTTGGAGCTCGGATCGGTGATGGCGATGAAGCGATTGCCGGCTTCTTTTTCGCCCACCTTGGCCTTCACGCGTTCGAAAAAGTATTGCTTGTAAATGTTGGGCTCGAGTGTGCTGCCCGACTTGCTCGAAACGATGCAAATCGTGCTCTTGAGGTCCACTTTCGCTTCAATGGCCTTGATTTGCGCTGGGTCGGTGGAATCGAGAACGTGCAGCTCGGGAAAACCTTTGATCTTTCCAAAGGTCATGCGCAGAACCTCGGGACACAGGCTGGAGCCACCCATCCCCAGCAACAGCGCATGCTTGAATCCCGCCTTCTTCACGTCCTCAGCGATCCGCTTGAGAGCATCAATGTGGGCGAGTTGCTCTTCGGCGATCGTGAACCAGCCGAGCCAATTACTCTCGTCCGTGCCACTCCAGAGCGAAGCATCCTTCTGCCATAGGCGCGCAACCTTACTATTCTTCTTCCACTCTTCGAGCGACGCAGCGACCGCCCCTGCAAGCGGACCGGGCAACTTGTAGGTCTGGCGGCTTAGGCTCACGCACGCACCCCTGCGTTTTTGCCCACGGCATCCAGCAAGGTCTTGAAGGCGTCGGCGAATAGCTTGACTCCGTCCACCAAAAGCTTGTCGGTCACTTCCTTCATCGAAATGCCCGCCTTGGCGAGGTCCGCCATAATCTTCGCGGCTCCCTCAACGCTTTCGGTAAGGCTGGGGCGCAGCTTGCCGTGATCGCGGAACGCATCAAAGGTTGCTGGCGGAATCGTGTCGACAGTGTCTGCGCCGATCAGTTCTTCGACGTACATCACATCGCGATACTTTGGATTCTTGGTGCTGGTGCTGGCCCAGAGGAGGCGCTGGGTCTGCGCACCCTTGGCCGCGAGGGCCTTCCAACGCGGCCCGCCGAAAAGTTCCTGATACTTCTTGTAGGTGAGCCTGGCGTTGGCGATGGCCACCTTGCCGCGGAGGCTTTCGAGCAGAGTTTTCTGGCCGGCATCCGTACTGGTCTTGAGCTTTTCGTCGATTTTGCTATCAACTAGGGTATCGATGCGGCTGACGAAAAAGCTGGCGACGCTGGCGATTTGGCTGATGTCTAGGCCCTTTGCAGCGCGAGCTTCGAGAGCGGATAGGAACGCTTCGGCGACTTTCTCGTAAGCGGACTGCGCGAAGAGGAGAGTGATATTGATGTTGATACCTTCTTCGAGCGCCTGGCGTATGGCGGGGAGGCCTTCGGGCGTGCCGGGAATCTTGATCATGACATTCGGGCGATCCACAGCCTTCCACAGGCGGCGAGCTTCGGCGAGTGAGGCTTTCGTGTCGAAGCCAAGAAAAGGTGAGACTTCCAGGCTCACGTAACCGTCGCGCCGTTTCGATTCCGTATACACTGGCTTGAAGATGTCGCACGCGTCCTGCACGTCGCGGATGGCGATTCTTTCGAAGAGGCCGTTGGCATCGAGCTTCTTCGCGTCGGGCGAGGTCAAGATACCATCATACAGATTGCTCCCCGTGATGGCCTTCTCGAAGATGGCGGGGTTGGAAGTCATGCCGCGAAGGCCGTCATCGTCGATGTATTTCTTCAACTGGCCGCTGGTGAGCAGGTCTCTGCGGATGTAATCCATCCAAGGGGATTGTCCGTAGGCGAGCAGGCCCTTCAATGGGTTCGCTCCCTGGCCGGTGCCTAAGCTCGGGACGGTTGTGGTTGTCGTCATACTGTTTCTCCTTCACATCGATAAAACTTCGAAACTCTATTGTACCTCTCAGCCGGGTGGGCGTGCTTCTCGCTTCGAATACCGATCGTTCTCCTTATTGTTTCAAGCCAGCCGCAAATTTTGCTTCCAGTGCCTTTACTTTATTCAGCCGCCGCACGTGCCGCTCCTCATTTGTAAACCTTGCGCCCAGGAACGCCTTCACCAAATCCTCGGCGAGCTTCGAGCCGATGACGCGCGAACCGAGCACGATCACGTTCATGTCGTCGTGCTCCACGCCCTGATGCGCGGAATAAGTATCGTGGCAGACCGCCGCGCGGATCCCCGGCAGCTTATTTGCTGCCACGCTCACCCCGACGCCGCTACCGCAGATGAGCACGCCGCGCTCGGACTTGTGGTCCAGCAGTGCCCGGCCCACGGCTTCGGCAAAGTCCGGATAATCGGATGGATTTTCATTGAACGCGCCGACATCCAGGACATCATGTCCAAGGGAGCGCAGCAAATCGCCTATGGCTACCTTCATTTGAAATCCAGCGTGGTCCGAGCCAATCACGATCTTCATCGCTGCTTCACTTTCCGAGGACTTCCCTCGCCGCCGCCACGACCTTGTCCGCTTCCAGGCCGAATTTTTTCAACAGGTCCTTCAGCGGCGCCGATGCGCCGAAGCTGCGCATCCCAATTATCTTGCCCTTCGGGCCGGTGTAGCGCTCCCATCCAAACGTCGAAGCCATTTCCACCGAAACCCGCGCGGTTACACTCGCAGGGAAGACACTCTCCTTATACCCCGCGTCCTGGCGTTCGAAGAGTTCCCATGAAGGCATGCTGACGATCCGAGCCTTGATGCCGGCCGCATTCAATTTTTCGCCCGCTTCCACGCAAAGAGATACTTCGCTGCCGCTGCCCATGAGGATCACATCGGGTTTCCCGCCCGGAGCATCTGCGAGAACGTAAGCGCCCTTTGCAACGCCAGCGGCGGGCGCATATTTCGTGCGATCGAAGGTGGGCATGGCCTGGCGCGTCAGAACCAAAGTAGAGGGCCCATGCGTATGTTGCAGGATGATTTTGTAGGCTTCCACCACTTCATTGGCATCGCCCGGCCGCAGAACCAGCATGTTCGGCATCGCGCGCAGGGACGCCAGTTGCTCGATGGGCTGGTGCGTCGGGCCGTCCTCTCCCACGCCAATCGAGTCGTGCGTGAAAATGTACATCGCAGGGATTTCCATGAGCGCGCCGAGGCGCATACTCGGCCGCATATAGTCGCTGAAGTTAAAGAACGTTGCGCTGAACGCCCGGAGTTTCGACAACGTCATGCCGTTCACGATCGCGCCCATGGCGTGTTCCCGCACGCCGAAGTGGATGTTGCGCCCGCGATACTCGTTCGGGTAGAAGTCTCCCGCTCCCTCAAACGTCAAGTTCGTCTTGTTGGACTTGGCCAAGTCCGCCGAGCCACCAATCAGCCAGGGGATATTCTTCGCCAGGATGTTCAGAGTTTTTCCGGAGGATTCGCGCGTAGCCATGCCCTTCGGATCGGCGGGGAAGCTCGGCAAGTCCTTATCCCAACCTTCCGGCAATCGGCCGCTCTGCATCCTGTTCAGCTGATCTGCAAGCTGCGGAAACTGTTTCTTGTACTCCTCGAATTTCGCCTTCCACGCAGCGCGGGCCTCGGCTCCGCGTTTTCCCACGCCGTTCTTGAATTGGTCGTAGACTCCATCGGGGACCAGAAACTTCGCATCTTCGGGCCACCCGTAGTTCTTCTTCACGAGTTTGACTTCCGCCTCGCCCAGCGGCTCGCCATGCGCTTCGTAGGAATCCTGCTTGTGGGGCGATCCATATCCGATGTGGCTATCCACCACAATGAGCGTCGGACGGTCTTTCGACTTGAGAAAATTATCGTAGCTGCGGGCCAGCATGTCCAAATCGTTCGCGTCCGTGACGTGCGTGACGTTCCAGCCGTAAGCGACAAAACGCTTCATCACATCTTCACTGAAGGACCACTCGGCGGGACCGTCCAGCGTTACGTGGTTGTTGTCGTAGATCCAGCACAGATTGGACAGCTTCAGATGGCCCGCGAGGGAAGCGGCTTCCGATGCTACTCCTTCCATGAGGTCGCCATCTCCGCAGATCGTGTAGGTGTTGAAATTGAAGATTTCAATACCGGGGCGATTGAAATTTTCCGCCAGCCATTTACTGGCAATGGCCATCCCCACGCTATTGCCCGCGCCCTGCCCCAGCGGCCCGGTCGTGGTTTCCACACCAGACGTTATGTGCGACTCGGGATGTCCCGGGGTTTTGCTGTCGATTTGCCGGAAGCGCTTGATTTCTTCCATCGATACGGCAAGATCGTTCGAAACCTCCCCTTTGGCATTGACCGCGCGCACGCCGGAAAGGTGCAGCGTGGCGTAGAGCAGCATCGACGCGTGACCGGCGGACAGAACAAAACGGTCACGATTTGGCCAGGTGGGATCCAGCGGATCGTAACGAAGGAAGCGCTGCCACAGGGAGTAGACCACCGGCGCGAGACCCATCGGGGCGCCGGGATGGCCTGAATTCGCTTGCTGGACCGCATCGATCGCCAGAGTACGGATGGTATTGATGCTTAGAAGGTCGAGGTCCAGTTGACTTTTCGGCTGACTCACATTCGCTCCTGTCGCGGGCAGGAGGGCACCCGCAGATCATGGTCAGGTTTTAGATGCACCGCGTTACGGATCGGGTCAAAGGATTTTACGCCAAAACGAAAAAACCCGCTCGCTTGAGCCCAGCCGTTGAACCCGTTTCAATAGTCGCCAGCGTGATTTTGGGATAAGCGCCATCAAAGCTAAGCATTTCGCAACGGTCAAACAGTAAGTCTGAGATGCCTTGGGGAATAACCAGAACAGGCAGAAGCCCATCTTTTCTTACCAAGAACTCAGAACTAAAAACCAGCCCCAGACGCCAATCTCGGATTTGAATTGAGCGGAGTCCCCGCGCATGTTACTTTTTCTTATCTGCCCTGCCCGGGTGGCGGAATGGCAGACGCTGAGGACTTAAAATCCAGAAAGAGTAGTTTGCACACAACTGCATCGAATGTCACCAAGTAGCTAGAAGGCGCTCTACCATTGGTTGATTCGATGAAACCTAGTCGCACTGAGTCGCACCCCGTACAACCCCGTCGCACCGAGCAACTAGCACCACAACTGACACCAGACACCTAGCTTCGTTTGATCTTCGTTGTGACAAGGCGTGTAACGTGGATTGAACGGCGCTAGGGCCTTGTAAACAAAGGGGAACATCGATGCTGGCAGAAGTCATGGTAGGGCGCGGAACGACTTCGAAACGTCGCGCCGGGTCCACACAAGTTTTTTGCGCTGTTTTAACTCGGTCGGCTTGCACCACTCTACACGGAGTTCCGCGTGGCTTTTCATTTCTTGTGCTGTAAGACTGCTACGAGGCCGGTGATCGCGCCGATAATACCGATGAGTGCGGCGAGGAGGGGAAGGATGAGTTTTGTTACCCAGCGGGTTTTGACTTCAAAACGCCGTCCCCTTTCTTCGTCAATCAGCTTGCGGACGTGAGCACGGCCTCTTGAGGTGAGCCAAAACCCTTTGCTCCCACGCGCCTGAAACCACATTGTCTTATCCTCAGCAGGCGGACCTCCCACATCAAGGGAACGCGCTTCATGCAAGAGCAGTTGTCCGACCGCCCCGTCTAGCTCTTTTTCCGCGTCCAGCACTTTGGCGTATTCCTTGCCTATGAACGATTCAATCTCGTCCTCGGAATGGCCCTGTTCCAGGAAGGCGCGATAATCCTTTTGAAAGGATTTGTTGGCTTTCCGCAACTGATGCTCGAATTGCCACAAATAGAACATAATGTCCCGGATACTATCCCAAAGGGCGGGAGCCGAGCGAGCAGAAAAAACCCCGTTACGAGCGGGGGGCTGTGGCGCGGAGATGTTAGCAGACTCCCATGATTTGTTTGTAGTTCCTCCACACGTTTTCAAAGACGAATTGACTTCAATCTCCACAAATTTTTTTGCCGTCCAAAACCTCAGGCAAATGGCAGACCTAGCCGGGGGTGTGAAGTGGCGCACACAGGCATCTTTGCTTTGATTACCTCGGATAAGCACGAAGCCTTGTACGACATGGTTCTGGGGACTGAGATTCAGGCATCTTGCAGCTAAAATCAGAGATGCAGCCTTAAGGTTTTGGCGGAGTATCTGCCAGTTCGTCGGACCATCCCCTGTATAGCAATAATTTATTCTGAAAAACCTTCGCACCTTTCGGCATCGCGCTTTTCAGCATGATTCTTTGGCTTTGGGGCTTATCGAGAAGAATTTGTCTCGATACCGAAAAGGAGTACGCCCAATTCGCTGGATTCTTTCGGCCCCTCCGAAAATATAAGCTTTGTGATGCCGTGCCGTTTTGAGCCGATAGCATTATCCAATAAGTGTACTGACCCGTTTTCTCATCCGCTCTTGGCTTAAAGAGGAATCCGGGTATCGGAGCATGTTCATGCGGGCCTATGGTCCCTATAAAAATGGGCTGGAAAAACGCCGCTCCCCAGACTTCAACTGGGTCTGAGGTGTGTGCAATTGTAAGCGTCAGCCCAGATAGGGCTTGCTCACCGTTGTTCCATACCACTCCCGGAAACTGATCGCCGTAGAAGTTTTGCGGGGCAACATAAGCAAAGGAATTTCCGCCCGTAATGTTGTCTAGTACTTTGTTTGTCCTCCCCATTGTCGCCGCGAAATTGCGGTCGCTCTCGGCGATGCTTGCCTTGATCCCCTCGCCTATCTCGCTAAAACCCTTAAGCTGTGTCTGTTCTGCCGCTCGCTCTCTGGCCTCATTCGCATTTCTATCTATACTCATCATCCAAACTTCTAGCGACATCAATCCCAAAAATACTAAGGTCCATGTGGCCTTTTCCCAGGTTCTCGGCTCTTTGCGGAATGTCACAGCGGCAGCCAAAACGGCTAAGATAGCGATGAAAACACCGGGACAGAACGGCCAATTCAAACACTTGGGCAACCAAATAGCAAAAACCATGACACAGACCTCCGCTGAATTTTGGGGTATCGGGCCTTAAGCCGCAGATTACGCTTTGGGACTCTTCGCGTCCAGTTCAGCAATCCGTACACACTGGAAGCGGGATTCTCTGATGCTGTACCAGAAACTCTCAAATTGCAAAAACCTGCCAGCGTTGAGGGAAGTTAAGCATTGGTGCGATTGCCGAGACGGAACCTTAAACATCCCCGCATTCCCGCTGGAACAAACTGGCGCTGTCCTGTAAAGGGATGCCCCCTGTCGTAGTCGATAATCTATTGACAATGACTTCTTGAACGGCTGGATGAGTGCCGATAGACTTTCGTTCGTGAATCAACTCTTCTACGGCGACAACCTGGACGTTCTTCAACGCTACGTAAAAGACGAGACAGTTGATCTTGTCTACCTCGATCCACCGTTCAAATCGAATCAAGACTACAACGTACTATTTGCAGAGAAGGACGGAACTGGCGCAGCTTCTCAATTCAAGGCGTTTGAAGACACCTGGGAATGGAACCAACTCTCCGCAGCGGTCTTCCAAGAACTAGTTGAGGGTGATGGCCGAGTCTCGGATGTGATGCAGGCGTTCCGTCGCTTTCTTGGCACGAACGACATGCTTGCGTATCTAACTATGATGGCTCCGCGCCTCGTTGAACTGCGCCGGACGTTGAAGTCCACAGGCAGCATCTATCTTCACTGCGACCCTACCGCGAGTCACTACCTGAAACTGCTAATGGATGCCGTCTTCGGCCCGGAGTGCTTTCGATCTGAAATCATCTGGAAGCGTAGCAGTGCTCACAGCGACACCAAACAAGGCCGCAAACAGCACGGGAGAATCCATGACGTACTTCTGTTTTACACAAAAGGGCAATCTTGGGTTTGGAATCCCCAGTACACAATTTACGACGAAGAATATGTGAAACAGTTCTACAGGCACGTTGAAAAAGGAACCGACCGGCTCTACCGGCTTGGAGATTTGACCGGACCGGGTGGTGCTGCGAAAGGGAATCCGCAATACGAAGTCATGGGTGTGACCCGGTACTGGCGCTACACCAAAGAAAAAATGCAAGAACTCATCAAAGAAGGACGGGTTATTCAGACAAGTCCGGGTGCTGTGCCTGCTTACAAAAGATACTTGGACGAAATGCCGGGTGTGGCGCTACAGGATTTGTGGACTGATATACGTCCCATCGGAGCACAAGCCGCCGAGCGTTTAGGCTACCCGACTCAGAAACCGGAATCTCTGCTAGAGCGAATCATTATGACGAGCAGCAACGAGGGTGACTGCGTTCTTGACCCGTTTTGCGGTTGTGGGACGGCCATAGCTGTCGCCCAACGTATGAATCGCAATTGGATTGGAATTGACGTAACACACCTTGCGATTGGTTTGATAAAGAGCCGTCTGCGCGATGCCTTCGATGATGCGGTGGCAAAGAACTACACGGTCATTGGTGAGCCTACGTCATTGCCGGATGCTGCTGAGTTGGCGAAGGACGATCCGTATCAATTTCAGTGGTGGGCGCTTGGACTTGTGGGCGCTCGTCGCTCCGAACAGAAGAAGGGAGCGGACCACGGCATTGACGGACGCCTTTTCTTCCACGATGAAGGCGGGACTGGAAAGACGAAACAGATTCTCCTCTCTGTGAAGGCAGGGCATGTAACCGTTAGCCAACTTCGGGACTTGCGTGGTGTGATCGACAGGGAGAAGGCCGAGATTGGCGTCCTGCTTTGCCTCGAAGATGTCACCAAGCCCATGCGAACGGAAGCAGCGTCAGCAGGTTTCTATAAGTCGCCTTGGGGGAATCATCCTCGATTACAGATTCTCACGATAGCTGAGTTGTTCGAAGGGAAAGGGATCGACTACCCACACCCTGCCGGAAACCTGACATTCAAGCGTGCTCCGAAGGCCGAGACACCAATGCCTGAGCAGATGGAACTCACGCCCGTTGAGATTGCACCTATGCTAAAGAAGGGACAGAAGTCGAAAAGGCGAGGCTAGCACAATGAAAATCACTGAGATAGCGGCGAGGCTCCGCAAGGTTGCCGTCGATATGGAAATAAAGGCGGCGTTAGACGGCGACTTAGACTTTCCCGATGAACTCGTATTACCGTTCATCGTTAATTTCGTGACTGACAACAGAATGCTGACGTTCTCGAAGGAGTGCCCTGCTACTGACGGGAGCCACCATTAGCTACTCTTTCGCGTGGAGCTTGCGGCCTGCCCCTTCACACGTTTCTGAAACCGATTCCACTCTCATTCTCCCCAAATTTTTTTGCCGTCCAAAACCTCAGGCAGATTGCAGATCAAACTGTGTGTGGGAAGGGGCGCGGAGGCATCTGCGGAGGCACAGGAGCGGAGATAAGAAGTGCGAGACCGCTGTGATTAGTCTTTCGCTTCAATGGCTTCAGCAGCAGCGAGCTTCCGGTCTACGTGTGGTTCTGACCGTAGGCCGCCCGTAGTCAGCACACAACGCATCCCGGCAGCGACACCGCACGTGGGGCAGGGTACAGAGGACAATTGTTTGGGAGTGAGGTCTTTCTTTTTCATTCGGACAGGATATGCTAAGACACGTGGGAAGGATTCCCAATTTGGAACACTTCGCACCTATCTGGCAATACGGGCCTTAGATCAACTTGATAGATCACCATGCTTGGCCGATGGAATGCCACACAGTCGCACCTGCGAGGCTTCAGGACGGAGATGGTAACCCGGTTGGTACTCAGCACCAAACTGTGAACACCACAACTTAGATTGCCTTGGATTGACATTCCTTGCTTAACCTAGCTTCCCCCTCGCTACACCCGGCCACACCCCCGATTGACCACGAATTACCCCCCCCCAAATAGGGGGAGGGGGCCGTTTCTCAGACGCTTAAAACCACGGTTAACCTCGCTCTAACTGCTTATAACCCTATATGTTAGGAATGTCCTAGAAACTAATGTTAGACGATATGCCTCTTGACACTAATAGAACGGTGGTATGCTAGGGGTAGGTGAGATAGAGCGGGACGTACTCCCCCGTAGACCCTCGATTTACCACGAATTACCACCCAAAACACCAGGGGGTGTGCTTTTCTCAGACGCTTAAAATCAGGCTTTACCTAGCTTTAACTACTTACAATCCTACATCTTAGCAATGTCTTAGAAACTAATGTTAGACGATATGCCCCTTGACACTAATAGAACTGTGATACTCTGAAGGTAGAAGAGATATAGCAGCAAGGTAGTTAGTTCTTACCCGTAGCACACCCGCAGCACTCCCATACCACACATCAACTAGCTCAGATCGACGGACTCCTCCAGGTCTGCCGTGTGAACGTGTGTGTGTGGTATGGGAGTGCTGCGAGAAGAAAGTCAAATCTTAGAAAGGTAGTTATGGAAAAACTGATGACGTTACGAGAAGTAGCAGAGAAGCTGGACATGTCGCCTAAGTGGGTCCGTGCGCAAACCAGTAAGCACGCACGGCCACGACTCGGGTTCACTAGGCTTGGGAACTTCTTGAAGTTCTCAGAAGAACAGGTCGCAGAGTTTCTGGCACACTTCGACAAAGCAGCGTCGAAGAACGAATGGCCGGAAGTTTCGGTCAAACAACGTCCTACCGGGAAAGCCTAACCATGTCCAAAGCCGACAAATCACGACGCGAGTACAAACCCGACCGTAGGACAATCCTGCTTGACCGACTGAAGATCAGTCACCCGGAGATTTTCCCTCTCCGGGGTGCCAAGTATATCCACACCTCGCTCTGTGCGAGTGCTCGCTACTTCGTGGCCTGCGATTGCAATGTTTCCATCACGTTAGCGGACGGTAAGACCTACAGCTAAGAAGTAGAAGCACAAATTCAGACGAAAGTTGAAACCAGAAATGTCATACGATCCAATAGCAGCGCAACGAGCGATGCTGTATTCCAGAGCAGAGCTTAAAAGCATTTTCACAGGTTCGGGAATTATTGCCCAGAAACTTTTTTTGGAAAATCCAGAGTTGTACTACACCATGCGAGCGGAAGCCGTAGCTCAGGGCATCCTAGGGCCAAGTGCCATAGGGACTCCCGCGCCGTATACCACGGGGAAGCCGCAGAAAAGTTACTCAGAGAGAGAAATGTTTTTGAGGGCGAAATATTCTCTAGAAGAGTTGAAAACTTTCTTTCGGTCGAACAACACCGGGAGTAAGGAAAACCCCTCAACACTCTTTCGAACAAATCCAGCGGAGTACGCCGAACGCAGAGAGGCCGCCGTGTCATACGGTTTGCTTCCTTCTACTCCCTCGACACCACAGAGAACACCGCAGGCGCGAACCACAGAACCACAGCCTGGGTCCGGCGAGACGTTCGAGCTAGACCCCCGAATCTGCAAAGAGCTGAGTTTGCCGGAAGGTTTCAAGGTGAATTCGGAAGGTTACTACCGGGCGATTCAAGCTGTGAAGAACGCCGCCGCATCGAAGGCCGTGGCCGCAGAGAAGGCGCGACTAGAACAAGAGGCCGCTGCGAACAAGGACAACGACGTACAGCCTGAGTAGTTCTATACCAAAAGGACTAACCCTCCACATCCCACGATCCCGGCCCATTCTGTCCCAAAAGGTCAGTATCCGATACTCATCGACACTGTTAGCCTCTCGACCTGTGAGCACACTTTTCGCCGTGGTGTGCTTCACGGTTGAGGGATTCACGATGCGGGTGCAGGGGCACAGTGCAGGTTATGCAGTTTTCCAAGGTTGAGGGATTCACGATCCGAGTAATGGGGGGTACAGAGATCAAAACCAAATGGGTTGTGAAGAGAGGGAGAAAGAGTGTATAGGACTTTTTCTCTCTAACTTCTTTGTAATCAGTAAAACGGTCTAGCGAACGCTACAGCGAACGCTGAACGAACGCTGCATTACTAGATATAGACCAGATCAGAGACAGACCAGACCAGATCAGATACAGACCAGATCATTGTACTTCGATCTACGGTGTGGTGGTTGGCATGACACGTATAGAACGACAAGAAAGTTGAAGAGTAGTGAACCATCGAACGTACACATGATGTACGAAACGAACTTAACGAAGTGAGGGAAGTATGGGGAACATGGGCAGATTTGAATATGCATTAGAACTAGCAACGAGGGGATGGTTGATATTCCCGCAACACACAATGGTGAAGGGTGAACTGGATAAGAGTGAATGCAGTTGTGGTAAGCGTGGGTGTTCACATCAAGCAAAACATCCTCGTATTAAGAAGTGGCAGGACAACGCTACTTGTGACGCGGCCACAATCACGGAATGGTGGACGAAATGGCCGAATGCGAATATCGGACTCAAGACTGGTAAATCGTCAGGACTTATGGTGCTGGACCTTGACGGAGAGAAGGGTGTCGCGTCACTTCGAAAACTAGAAGAGAAGTTCGGGCCACTCCTTGTAACCCTCACATCGATCACCGGCAGAGGTAAACACTTCTATTTCACGCATCCCGGTCATTTAATCAAACACAGTCAGGAGGCCTGTGCCGAGATACTAGGGCCGGGTCTAGAAATAAAAGCCGATGGCAAAGCAGACTGCATTACTGCACCGCCATCTGTTCATGTCAACGGTCACGTCTACAAGTGGGTGGATGCGAATACTCCGATAGTCGCCGCCCCTAATTGGCTGCTGGACTTACTCACAGTCGAAGATGTGTTCACAGCTACCCAGGCCGGTGACAGCGACGACATACCAGAGGGCCAGCGGAACAACCGCATGTACGTGGAGGTTTGTGATCTCTTCAAGTCTGGTAAATCGCAAGATAGCATCCTTCGCACTGCGCTACAGATCAATCAGACCAAATGCAAGCCGCCTCTTGGTGAAGTAGAGATACGAGGCATGGTTGCGAGTGTTGCGGTAACTCACAAGCCTATGTCCACAGCGAGCGACAGATCACGGTCAAGCCGGAATCCTTTGTTCTGGTATGCCTTCGATGTTCACTCATTTTTCGGAGATCAAAACGTGCAAACACTCACAGACTTCCAATTAGGTTGGCGTACACGATTGATGGCTTTCGCTTGGCAGAGTAAAGGTTATTTGGTGAACGACACAGACGCACTCTTTGAACTCTCGCGTGCATCTTCTAAACCAAAATTCAAAAAAGAGATGCACAAAGCTCTCTTTGACTTCACGGAAGTCGAGCAAGACGGTCAATCCTATCTTGTGAATCCAGGCATGGCTCAGCAGTACGCGGAGAAGATGGACGGTTGGACACAGAAGAGAGAAGCGGGCCGTGCGCGTGCGAAGGCGAAGGAGCAAGAGGCCGAGAAGCGTAAGACGGAAGGTCTACCGACCGAAGTACCGCAGGCAGAAAGGAAAGTGGCATGAACATGACAGCCGAACAAAAGCAAGTTGAAGCGATTATAAAGTTTTGGGTTTCGGTCTTGCCTGGGATAGAACTGCCGACTGTGTCACTGATGACGTTGTGGCTCAAGCAGTACGACCACGACCTAGAAACGATTTGCTATGGCATCGATGAGGCAGCCCGAAAGCAACGGAAGGTAAATGACATGACGACGGAAGACGTTGTGAAATTTGCCAGCATGTGCCAAATCGGATATGCAGCCAGACCGCCGCGCACTAGAACTTTCCGCCTGTCAGACTCAGGACAGAAGTTTCCGCGCAAGAGAATCGAGGAAGGGGGGCAGATTGTTGCTTACCTCAGCGAAAATTTAGCGGACAAGCTCGGGGATGTTCCGGCAGGAACACCCCTAACCCAAGCAATGCTCTTTCGCGTTCTGATGCGAATCGCAGACATCAAGTCGGGGAAGGTTCAGCGACCGACGCCAGCCACACCCACAGCCACACAGGGAGACCAGCTACCACGGTCAAAAGCAGCATGATGGACTCTGAGGTATACCGGACAATAGAACGCGGCAAAACGCCTAGCAATGCGAAATACCAATACCGAAGAGTGATCTAAGGGAACGGGGAATAACGTCTGCATTTAATGCAATCCTAGGCATCATTTGGGCATCGTTTGCATTTTGTAGCAGTCGAGTCTGAACCCGATTACTGCGTTGTTTGGGGCGTTGTCAGCCAAGCATAACTGTTTTTGATTCTCACGGAAACGGAGACAAAACGTGTCTAACACCTAATGCAATCAGCGTCTTAACCCTGTTTTGCCCTTTATAACTGAAACGGGACTGAACCTCCCCTGTTTCACACAGGCAGCCTGACCCTCTGCCTCCACCCTAAACCCTACCCTCTGAGAAAAGATGAGAAGCCATGAACACGGAAACAAGAATCGTAGTGAGCGAACCAACAGCACCGAGCGGCCTACCGTCGCTCACACAGCACAGCTACTCCCGTGAAGAGGCCGCCTCGATCCTGGGTATCAGCGTGAGGCTCGTAGACACCTATCTCTCACGGGGAATCCTTGAAAAGCGGCAACGCGGTCGGCGCGTTACGATCCCGGTTCAGAGCCTTTCGGCGGTCTTGCACAGCGACCAAAATCCTAGTCAGGTTGGCCGCCCTGACTAGGAATCTGGGCTAGGGATTAGCACAGCCAGATTGCAGCCGGGAAAGTGCATAAGCTGCATCCCGGTTGTGGCAAAGATCGTAGACAACAGTTTTCGTAGAGCGGTAAAAGAAGCGAAAGGGAAAACAATATGAGTTTGATTTTGGCATATCACAATGAACACTTCGGAGTTGTATGCACTGACGGTCGCGTAAGCATACGCCTGCCGGACGGCAATCAAGTCGCTAGTCCGGGCGAAGTGGGTAGGAAGTCTGCGGCCCTAAAACCGGATTTGATTCTTGCCGGTTCATCGTCGTGGAGCTTTGAACTGGATTACTACATTTTTGGCCGGATGCGGGAACTAGTCCAAGGCAATCCTGCTCTCAGCTTCGCAGAGATCGCGTCCGAGCTTCCCGCAGTTGTCGCAAGCGCCTATACCCGGTATCCGATTCCACCTGAAACCAAAATCAACCTGATCCTGCTTGGTTACGATGCCCACACACAGCGCGTCCGCAACGCAGCCTTTGCTTTCATTGATGGAGCGTGCGAGCAGAGCGAATACGGCTCCGGCGCTGTCGCTTCTGGCTTCATCGAGCCGGAGGAGCAGATTGGTCGCAAGATTTTAGATGGTATGGGTGGGGAACGCACGGTAGGCGCGGCTCAAGCGGCAATGACCGTGGTTGCTCAGAATCTCGCGGAGAGCCGCCCGAACGTGATAGGTCCACCATACTTTTTCCACGTTGTTGAACGCCATGAGGAAGGACAAGTAGCATGAAAGCAACTCGACATCATCTCAACAAGCAACTCGACAACATCCCAGACGGCTCGACGTATGGCCGTCCAATTCTCTCCCGTCTGAACGGTGGGAAGCCGCTGATTGACTTCAGCGAGGCAATCCATCTCAACAAGAACCTAGACAACATGCCCAACGGTACGCGAGCCGCTTGGGATTCCACCACACAGAAGGCTGCGGCGGTGGATGCGAGCGGAAACCTACTACTGAAGAACATTAACAACGGCATCGGTTCCACTGCTTTCCCGACGCAGGCTTCCAACACCTACGCCGTCATCCCTGAGATGACAACAACAGTCACCACCAAAGGCAACAAGGTTCTCATCATCTTCTCAGGGACGTTCGCTGATACAGGGTCGCCACCGCCTACTGGCCGTCTGACAAACATATTCGCCTTGTTCCGCGATGGCGTGCAAATTAGTCAAGACTATGTTGCTGATGTCAATTCACCTTCATATTACAATTACGATTTCCAATTCAGCTTGTCATTCATCGATAGCCCGACCGCTGCAAGCCACACCTACGACATACGCTGGAAGTTTGCGGGGGACGTTAATTCCCACCTTCTTGCGAACGGTACGGGAGGAATATCACGGACACTTCAAGTTGTGGAGCTAGGATAAAATGATATATACACTTACGAATCCAATAACAGTCGGAGATTTGAACAATCCACTTTTGATTGACAAGTTGGAACTGGCATCAGTCTCTCTAAACTTTGAGCCGACCTACAGCGACAAGGGCGCGGCGATTCTCAGCGTTGTCCTGGTGCATCGCGCATCAGGGTACAAGGTGAACGTCGTCTATATCGATGCTACGGCCTTGGCCTTCTGGACCACTCTCAATACCGTAGGCTCTGTAGTCACAAAGTCGGTATTCACCAAGCTCACGGCAGATGGAAAACTCCCGGCAGGGACGCTGGCCTAGTCCGCATCTTAGACTAGATGGCCTCTCTTGTACCTGCGTCAAGCGGCTACAGCGGCACCTAAATCGTCTCGCTTTAGCCGCCTGACTAGGATTCTAGACTAGGACTAGCACAGGAAGGACTGCATGACCTGCGCTTCGAAAGTGGTAGACAACTGATATTGTTGTATTAGGAGTAATAGAATTGTCTTGACAACGCCAGAACACTCCGCTATAAACACTTGGCCGCTATGAAAGTATGAATGCGGCCAAGGAGCTTTAATGGCAAACCCAGACAAGATAGTGGTAAGAAATTTGTACAAGATAACAGGAACCACGGATGAAGTAGTGCGCGAAACACACCTGATCGCCTCAAGGACACCAATAGACGCTATCAACATTGCTGAAAAGGAGTTTGGGATCATGTCCGTAGAACGTCTTTCCCTCGAACTAGAGCAGGTGTGGACTCCGCGTAGTTTGTAAGGCACAGCCGGGTATACTTCCTCATCCGGCTAGGAAAGGAGTAGACAACAAACCCCGTTGTACCCCGCAGATAATTCCTCTTGACAAACCCAAGGGTATTGGATTACTATCGCATAGTGATCGACAAATTCAGCCTCGAATTCTTCCAAAAATCCGGCAAACGCGGCGGGAAGTCCAAGAGCAAAGCCAAGGTTGAGGCTGCACGTCGCAACGGTGCCAAGGGTGGACGGCCACGCAAGAGCAAGACGGAAAAGAAGGGGAAGCCACAATGAAATTTGACGATTTGTTGGAGCCGAGACAGCGGAAGGCAGACAGCGGCAAAGCCAGACGTGGCATATACGAGAAAGAACCCGGCTCCGATGTGTGGTGGATTCGGTATGCAGATACCAGCGGACGCATTCGACGTGAGAAGGTAGGGAAGAAACAGAAGGCGATTGATCTCTACAATGTTCGGAAAACTGACGTTCTATACGGCAAGAAATTTCCAGAGTCCATGCGTGCGTCGAACATAAAGTTTGAAGAGTTGTCGAAAGACACTCTGGAATACTCCAAGACGCACAAGGCCAGCTATAGGATGGATAAGAGCCGGATGGCATTCCTAGTCAAAGAGTTTGGCCAGCGTCCAGCGGCCTCTATCACTCCGCAGGACATAGAGAAATGGTTTGCGGCTGATCTCAGCGAGCACAGCCCCGCTACAGTCAATCGGTATCGTGCGCTGCTGTCTCTGGTATTTCGGCAGGGGATTAGAAACCGTAAGGTGACGGCTAACCCGGCTAGACTAGTGAAACAGCGGCCAGAGAGTCGCGGTCGAGTGCGATGGCTTCAAGCCGATGAGGAAACACGGCTCAAAGCCGTCATGGAAGCCCACTACCCGCATAGAATCCCCGAACTTGACCTCGCCCTCAACACAGGCATTAGGCGCGGTGAGCAGTACGCCATTACGTGGGACAACGTGGACTTTGAACGAAGGCAACTGCACATCCTGCACACGAAGAACGGGGAAGAGAAGTACGTCCCCCTGAATGACGCTGCAATGGCCGCGTTACGCACAGCGAAGCAATTTTCGAATGGAGAACCAGCCGTCTTCACAAATCGTCACGGTGAGGCTCTGCAATCGTCCAGACAGTGGTTTAACAGAGCACTCACACTGGCAAAGATCAAAGATTTCCGCTGGCACGATCTACGGCACACGTTTGCTTCGAAACTCACAATGCTTGGCGCGAATCTAAGAACAGTCCAGCAGCTAATGGGACACAAGACTCTAGCTATGACGGTGCGCTATTCCCATCTGTCCAGTGCTCACCAGCAAGACGCGGTGCAACTGCTCTGTGGTGTGAAACCAGCCGCACAGAACGAACCAACTAGCACCACAACTGACACCAGCACTGAAACAGCAGTTGAAACGAAGAGCACCCAAGTCAACTAAGTCTTGTTTGTGCTATGTTTTAAGCCTGCCTTTGCCCGGGTGGCGGAATGGCAGACGCTGAGGACTTAAAATCCTCCGGGGATTTTTCCTCATGTGGGTTCGACTCCCACCCCGGGCACCAGTGTCTCCGCAGGTCTGTTTTGACGGTCCTGAGAAGTGTCCGCCAGTTCTTTGCCGCAGTGTTAAGGCAGGCAGAAGTCTTTCCTCTTGCATGAAATCAATTGAGAGATGACCAAAATGGATGTTGTAGCATGGCGGCGGGCTTGTGAGCTTGTCGCAAACCGCGAGTACTTATAAATAGTTACATTCAGTTAGTGCATACAATGGTTTCAGGCAATCGACATTTCGATTGTTCTTGAATTTCTTTGGTTTCATATTCAGGTCGAGACTCCATCTGGATGTGAGCGTTCCGCAGCGATGGTCACCCTGCCAAGATAGCCTCCCGTAAGACTGTATAAAAGAGAACAGTGAACAACACTGTATAAAAAAGAACAGCGCGCAACCTGGACAGTACGCAAAATGTCGTAGTGGACGAAGAGAACGAACGATATTTGCCGGAAGACTGGGCGGTCTGGTCATTAATTTAGGTAGATCGCCTTATTGTCGCCATTCGCCATCGCGTCACATTTGCTATGGCGTGGTGGTCTTAAGTCTTTCAACAATTTGGAATTGGTTTGGAGTCTCGGGATCGCGGGCATAACTCGCAGGAGCAAGGAATTGTCAAAATCCTCAGGACGTATAGGCACGGTGAAAGTCTTTATCGCCGACGGTAGTCGAATGAGCTGTCAATTAATAGCGGCGGCGTTGCGACGAGGCCGCTATCGGACCAGGGTTGTTGGGTACGCGACTGACGCGGTTGGAATTCGCGAAGGACTCGAGAAGAACGAAGCCGACGTTGCAGTGATCGGTGCTCGTCTAGAAGAAGAAGCGCTGGCTGGTTTCGATGTAACGCGGCAGATACGCGCTTCGCACTCCAAGCCCAGCGTCATCATAATACTTGATTCGAGCAAGCCGACGATGGTCGTCGAAGCATTCCGGGCAGGAGCCAGCGGAGTATTCTCCCGGGATCAATCGTCTGAGCTGCTGTGCAAGTGCATCCACGCAGTCCACCGGGGGCAGGTGTGGGCCAGCAGCAAGGAATTGCGCTTCGTGATCGATGCGCTGGGCCCAGCTCTCCCAGCGAAATTGATTTGTCAGAAAATATCGGGCTTGCTGACAAAGAGGGAAGAAGGCGTTGTCCACTTGGTGGCCGAAGGTCTCACCAATCGTGACATTTCCCACCAGCTTAATCTGAGTGTGCACACCGTCCGCAACTATTTGTTTAGGATCTTCAACAAGGTGGGAACCTCGAATCGGCTGGAGCTGGCCCTTTACGCCATCGATCGGAGAGACGGCGACCATCAGCAGAATTTACTGGCTGCCATGGATGAGCCGGCCAAGCCAAGCACCTCGATAAACAAACGCAGTCTAGGTACATTCGTACCTAACATTGGCCGGGCAGCGTCTCCAGACGTCCTACGCAGTATTCATGATGACATTCCTTCTCTTGCACGGTCGCGCTTACGTGTTTAATGTGCGTCTCGACAGGTTCGTGGGGGGTGATGGTTGAATACTGGACGCCCGCAAAGAAGGACCCTCCGTTTCCCGTTAGAAACACCGGTTACATTTTGGTGGAAGAATGGGAATGGGGAGCCCTTGCAGGGAGAAGGCCGCAGTCGTGACGTGAGCGAGCACGGTGCATTTGTTTTTGCGCCAATTTGTCCGCCAGTCGGTGCGAATTTGGTACTTACAATTGATCTAGAAGGAATCCCAGATGAGATCGGATCCGTTCCGATTGAAGTCGAGGGTGAGGTCCTTCGGGTCGAGCAATCCGCCGCTGAAAGGGAAACAGGCGGCTTTGCGATTGAATATTGAGGCGATCGTCCCGAAAGAAATCGGGGACTGACCTCTCAAGGAATTTGGCAGTGTGAATCTGCCAAGGATATTGCGGTCGGCATTGAACAATGCGACGTTTCAAAGCTGAAGCCGAACGTAAGTTAAATCTTATCAAAGACTTACAGGATTAGAGCCTGTAAGTCACAGGGCGGAGCCTTATGCCTTCTGAGCCAATGGTCATACCTGATTGCTATGTTTGTGAGTCTTCCTGGTATGCGATCTACACTCGCCATCAGCATGAGAAGATGGTGGCCCAGATTCTCACCAGTAAGGGATTTAACACGTTTCTTCCGCTTTACGCAGCCTCTCACAATTGGAAAGACCGGATCAAAGCACTCTCGTTGCCCCTGTTTCCGTGCTACGTATTTCTCAAAGGGGGCCTCGAACGTCGGCTCCAGATCATAACAACGCCAGGGATATATGGCCTCGTGTCAAGTGCAGGCCAGCCGGCCGCTATTCCGGATATCGAGATCGAAGGGATTCGACGAGTTGTCGAAAGTGGTGTGCGGGTCGAGGCGCATCTCTTCCTCAAATGCGGGGACAGGGTGAGGATCAAGTGCGGCCCCTTGGCAGGGATCCAAGGGATCTTGGTGCGGAAGAAGAATATCTCTCGACTGGTGCTATCCGTGGAGATATTGGGGACGGCAGCCGCAATAGAAGTTACGGCATTCCAGGTTGAACCCGTAAACCCAGCGCGCCAAAGAGATTCCAACATCGGACATGGAACCGGTTTGCGGCACAGCCGGAACCCTGAAGCCATCGCTCTAACTTAAAGGATGAGATGCCTGGCAACCGAGCATCGATAGCGCTCATGGGAGCGCGCCAGCGGCGGACAATCCAGATCCGCGGCAAGGCAAGCTAAACAAATTGAAGCAGATCAGGATGCAAGGCTGCGAGGCAACGCGAGACTTGCAAGAGAGGGTGCCATGAGAAAGTGGTTGTTTTTACCGGCAGCAATATCGCTTGTGTCGTTTTCGATTTCGGTGCGGGCCCAAGGACCGGCACGAAAGGACATCAAGGGCGAGAGCGCCAAGGTCCTGACCGCACGAGCTATCACTTCGCAGACGCCGAAGCCAGGGACCGAGGATCCCAACTACTCCATCGCTCCCGACGACGTCCTCACCATCGACGTATGGAAGGAGCCAGAGATCTCCCGCACAGTCCCGGTGCGCAGAGATGGCAAGATTTCTCTGCCATTGCTAAACGATGTGCAGGCCGCGGGTTTGACTCCTACGCAGCTTAGCTCCGAAATCGAGGAAAAGTTACACGCGACAGTCGTGCATCCGCAGGTGACCGTGATCGTGTCGCAGATGAGTGGGCAGCGAATTTACATTCTGGGTCAGGTAAATCGCGGCGGAGCGTATCCGCTAGTGCCTGACATGACAGCGATGCAGGCCCTCTCGGTCGCCGGGGGATTTACCCCATTCGCCAACTTGAAGAAGATCTACGTCATGCGCACCGAAAACAGCGAAGAAAAAGTATTCCGGATCAACTACAAGGAATTGGTTAGCGGGCGCAAGACTGAACAAAATATTCATTTGAAGGCTGGCGATACGATTGTCGTGCCGTAGGGGAAACCATGATTAAACTGGTTCGCAGTCACGGTTGGGTGCTCCTTCTGGCGATCCTGTATGTGCCCGCAGTTCAGGCACAACAAACCGACTCGGCCAAGAATGATCCGCGCGAACAACCTGTCGCGCCTTCTTCGGCACCTTTGCCGGCCGGGAGCACCAGCGTATTGGCTCTGGACTCCCCCCAAGGGTCGATTGAGGAAGTCCAGGTGTCG
>Ga0207120_1062_pt1 | contig 26028 bp, 21 predicted proteins | sample Alteio_BWMinHeat_40_FD_153509 | JGI IMG/M metagenome (GOLD analysis project Ga0207120, IMG submission 153509) | Enriched cells from forest soil in Barre Woods Harvard Forest LTER site, Petersham, Massachusetts, United States -... | ecosystem: Environmental > Terrestrial > Soil > Temperate forest >...
GGCAGCCTACAAAGTACGCTTACAACGACGGCGACGGCTCCACGCGTTACGACATCGATGTTCCCATCCAGATCCACGGCTTCGATCCCAACTTCCACTTTGTCGGTATGACTTTCAACCCGGAAGGGTTTTCAGACATGAAGGACAAATACTTCCTGCTGAATGGTCGCAGTTACCCCGATACCGTCAACAAGGCCGGAAACTGGGTTGCAACGCCCGGTTCCACCGGATCCCCTTCCATTTACACGGCTGGATCCGATGGAGTCTCGCGTCCTTCGCAGCCATTGCCGAGCACGATTACGCTTACGCAGGGGCAAAGAGCCCTTCTGCGCATCTCCGACCTGGACGTCGCGGAATTTCAAACACTGGCATCGCTGGGGATCCCCATGCAGGTGATCGCCATCAATGCGCGTCTGCTGCGCGACATGGCGGGAACCAACATGTACTACACCACGAACTCGATCACCGTAGGTGGTGGCGAGTCCATAGATGTGATCCTCGATTCGTGCGCTGTTCGTGATGCCAATTTTTCTTGTGTCACGCCGATCGCCCGGGGCACTTATTTCCTCTATACGCCTCAGCTTGACCACTTGTCGAACGACGCCGAGAACTTCGGCGGACTGATGACTGAAGTCGTAGTCCAGTAGGAGAGCTGCAATGAATCAATTGAACAGGAAAAATCGGATCGTATTAACAAAGCTCCTTACCGTAGCTGTAGCGGTGGTGGCGTTGCTGCTAGCGAGTACGGCGCATGCCGCAGCGCCAGGCATCACCGGTACCGCCTTCAGTTTGGTGGCTAGCCAGGACTACATCAGCCAGCCGGACGGCGCGATGATCTACTCTTGGGGGTACGGCTGCAGCGGCACCGTTGCCCCCGCTTCATTCTGATCGTTACCGAGGGAACATCTTTTACGGTGACGCTTACGAACAATTTGCCGATTGGGGCCGGCAATACTTCGATCTTGTTCCCTGGCTTGACGGTGGTTGCTAACGGAGGCACCGCAGGCCTGTTAACGAAAGAAGCGGCACACGGGGGAACGGTCAGTTATACCGTAACGGCTACCAAGGCTGGTACCCACCCCTACTACAGCGGAACGCGTCCTGACCTGCAGATTGAGATGGGTCTCTATGGAGCAGTGATTGTTCTGCCCAAGAATCCTTCCCCGCTATGCAAAAAAGGCGCGTTTTCCCTGGCGGGGGCAGCGTACGATGCCCTCTCCCCCACCGACACTTTTACGTGCTACGACCGTGAGTACCTCTTCCAGCTCGCGGAGCTCGACCCGGCCATTCACAGCCAGGCGGAACAGCAGGCCGCAGCAGGCGGGCCCATGAATGTCGCCACCGAGCCCTATCATCCCCGGTATTTCCTGGTCAACGGTCGCTCCATGCCAGACGACATGGACGGGAATTATGTGCCCAATTACCCGCGCCAGCCATACAACGGTAATCCGCACATGCATCCCGGGGACCAGGTCCTGTTGCGGGTCACTGGAGTGGGACGCTGGCAACACCCGCTGCACGAACACGGAAACCACGTTCGCATCCTGGCGCGCGACGGCAACCTGCTGACGAGCCAAACGGATGCGACGAAACTCGCCGGACCTTTGCTCTTCACCACCACAACGACGCCGGGTTTGGCCATGGATGGGATCTTCTACTGGACGGGCAAGGGCCTCAACTGGGATATCTACGGACACAGACCTGGGGACGGTAGCAATTGTGTGGCAGACGCCAACGGCTACTACACTGCCGCCAGTGGCGCCCCAGTGACTGCACCGAACTACTACGAGTGGTGTGCCGATCACAACAAGGCACTCGAGACACGCTTCGGTGGCCCCGCAACTCTACCAGATCCGAACATCGTGACCAACGGCGCGTGGTATGGCGGCAGCCCCTATCTCGGTGTCGCTGCCAGGAGCGCGGCTGGCTTCGGACCCACACCCTTGCCTCCCGGCACTTTCTCGCAGAACGCGGAAGCCGGCTTCGCCTTTATGTGGCACTCGCACAACGAGCGCGAGATCACTACCAATGACGTGTTTCCGGGCGGAATGTTGATGATGATGATCGTTGATCCCCCGACGTTTTCCATCGACGAAGCGCAGTGATACGGAGGAGAAGAGCCATGCGACGCGACTATCTCAAGACAACCATTAAGACAGCAATACTCGCAGTGACGGTCCTCCTCCTGGTAGCCGGAGTGGCCTCCGCCCAGACCACAGTTAATCTGACTGCGGGCAGAACGAGCACCACACTGCCGGACGGCAAAGTGGTTCCAATGTGGGGCTATTCGTGCGACGCCACCTCCACGCTCGGAGCTTGCCGGAGCTTGAACGCAACGGCAGGAACGGGTTGGTCGCCCATATTGATTACAGTTCCCAGTGGTTCGGGCCTGACCATCAACCTAACGAACAACTTGCCCACAGCTACTTCGCTGGTGATCACAGGGCAGATTAATGGCGGCGGTTTGGGTAGCCCTTACAAAGTGGCGAGTCCAGCTCATGATGTGCTGCTCGTAACTACTTCCGCGGTCCCCATTTTGAGCGCGTCCGAGTCAGGAACAACTGTAACTATCGTCACCGCCTCGGCGCACGGCCTCTCTGCTCAGATGCCAGTAAATATTTCTGGGGTGGGCGCGGGTTTCGACGGTAATGTTATTGTCGCTAGTACTCCATCCACATCGACGTTCACGTATACGTCTGCTGCGAACATACCTTCGCCAACAGTAACGGCAACAGCAGCAGCAACTCCATTGGCGGCTCAAACGAGTGCGACGTGGCCGATTGGTAGTCCTGGTTCGTTCACACCTCCCGTTCAGTCATCGCGTGCCCAGTCGTTCGTTTCGGAAGATGGAGCTGGCGGATCGCAGACATACACGTGGGGGTCGCTGAAGCCTGGAACGTACCTGATCATGTCCGGAACGCACCCGTCGATTCAAGAGCCGATGGGTCTTTACGGTGTTTTGGTCGTCACACAGGCCCCGACAACCACTGCGGGCGTTGCCTATCCTAACATCTCCTATGATGCCGACGCGGTTGCTCTCTTGAGCGAAATCGATCCCGTGCAGAATGCTGCGGTAGATGCTGTGGCAACCGCCGGTGCACTTCCCGCAAATGAGAACACCACGTGGACCGCTGCCTGTGGTGCAGCACATACTTGCTACCCACCGGCCGTCAACTACACGCCGCTTTATTACCTAATCAACGGCCAGTCCTTTAACAAATCTGCTCCCGGTAATTCCGCATTGACGATTCCCGCCACTGCCTCCGGCGCGAACGGCGTTTTGGTGCGCTTCGTGAACGCCGGGTTGCGCATGCACGTTCCATCGGTTGTCGGGCTGGATATGTCGCTGATCGCTGAAGACGGAAACGTTCTTCCTGACGTCGCATTGGCCGCAGGCGCTGCAAAACCGCTGACGGTCAGGGTACAGAGCGAAGTATTTCTTGCGGCAGGCAAGGTGTACGACGCCATCGTGAAACCGCCCCAGACCATCGCTGGGGGCCCGTACAACGCAGCCTCCTACCCGGTCTTTGACCGTGAGTTGAGTCTTTCGTCCAACAATCAACCGGACGGTGGCATGCAGGCCGTACTGCTGGTGGGTGGCGCCACGGCGAACGCGCCGACAGTTACCTGTAACGGAGTAGCAGCGACAGCCTGCGCCGTCAATGACGCATTTGCGGTTTCGCCCGGTCAGTCGGTTAGCGGCAACGTGTTGAGCAACGATATTAACGTGGTTAACGCGGCCCTTGTCGGGCCAGGTCCGGTAGGTTTGACCTTCAATCCAGACGGGACATTTACTTACGTAGCGCCGTCAACCGCACAAACGGTAACTTTCACCTACAACGGCAACACAAACACAACCAACATTGCTACCGTAACGATTACCGTGGTCGGCCGAGTAACACCGACAGCGGTTGCGGACGCTTATCCTACCTCCAGTGCCCCCACTAGCACTGCGTCAACCCTAAAAATTTCACGGGGCTTAGGGGTCTTAGCCAACGACATATCGCCAAACAACTACCCGTTGACGGCTGTCTTCGAGAGTGCGCAAGGCGGCTTAAAGGTAAACCTGAACTCGGATGGGTCGTTCACGGCAGCGGCCCCCACGCCGTGTCCAAGTACTGTAACTGGTTGTGTTTACGTGTTCTCCTACCATAACGTCAACTCACAGGGAACGCCGAGCAGCTCTGCGAATGTCACGCTGACGTTCATGGGAGGCAGCGGTCTGCAGGTGACGGTTCGGGATGCGCAGGACCCCACGGCCACCGGCGTGATCTCCGACTATAGCTGGGTCATTGAGGAAGACGACACGATTCATACGCCGGCTGGCAAGAGCACACCACCGCCGGCCAAAACACTGTCCACCAGCTTCCACCGCGCGCATATGCCTGTGATCGCGAGCGGTTGCACCGGTGTCAACAGTTGCGGGGACGGCCAGACGGTGATGAACGTTCCCGTCGCGCCACAGTCCCGAATGACTCCGGACCAGGTAGTGCTCGATCCGCTGAAGTACCACTACATCTCGGTCCTGCCTGGTGATGCCGCAAATCCATTTGCAGGCGTTGGGACAGGGCATACCATGGGTGGCGCCGCGATCCTCCCTGCCTGCCCGCCGCCAGCGACGACGTGTACGGCGACTTTCGCACCTGTGACCGTGCTTGCGGAGCCGAGCCCGTTGCCGACTTCTTCTCTCAGCGTCTTCGTCTTTGAGGATAACAACCCGACCAACGGCGATATCGACGGCCCCGAACAACAGCAGGGTCTAGGCGGTTTCCAGATCATCTTGAACGACGTGGCTGGCGCCAGCGGTGATAAAACCGGTCAAATGACCTACGATATGTTCAACATGCCGTTGACCAATTCACTGGCAGGAAGGAAGGATACTGTCACTGGGGCAGACCTATGCCCGATTACAGCTGACCCTTCGGGTCTGATGGGTATGATTATCACCTGCCCGGAAAAAGACAGCTTGGGGAATCCGTCGCCCCTAGCTGGACATGCCGTCATCAAGAACCTCTTCCCCAACCGATTTGACGTACTCGCCAATCCGGGCGCCACGAGGGAAGCTGCGGGAGAGACTTGGATCCAGACTTCCACTCTGGAAGGCACGCGCGGCCAAGACGCCTTCGCAAAGAACGGCGAACCAGGATACTTCCAGGAATTCGGACCGCCAGGACCCCACTCGTTTATTGGATTCGTCAACCCTGCGCACATCAAACAGGTAAACGCCGCGTTGAAAGGTACGAATACAATTATCGGCAAGGTCACCATGCTGCACATGACGCGTCCGGCCAACGAGATGCTCTACGACAGCGGCTCGTACGATACTTTGGCACAGACGCACTGCTATGTAAGCCTGAACTCTGCAAATGGTACCGGCCCCAACATCGCCTTCGCGGAGTGTAATGCCGACGGAAGCTTCCGTCTTACTGGTGTACCCGTTGGCACATATCAGCTGGCAGTCTCGGATCAATGGCTCGACCAGATCATGGAATATAAGACTGTAACTGTTCCAGTTGGGTCCACTGGCGCGACCATCGACGTCCGCGATGTGCCGGTATTCAGCTGGTTTACCCGGGTTGAGACGAGCACCTATATGGACCTGAACCAGAACGGGGTCCGAGATCCCGGTGAGCCGGGAATCAGCCAGATTCCGACAAGGATTCGGTTCCGGGACGGCTCCGTTTCCCAGTTCATCCCCACCGACACGGATGGGTACTCCCCGTTCGACGAATTGTTTCCCCTCTTCAATTGGTACGTGGTGGAATCGGACACTACGCGCTTCAAGGGAACCGGGGTACACATCGCCGTGGACGGCGGCGGGCCGGTAGCCAGCGACCCGCTATACCCGGGAGTGCTCAACTCGACGTATCCAACTGGAGGTTCGACGGTACGAACCGATCCCGGTACCACGCTGACAGAAGGCATACAGAGCTTTGTCAGCCAGAGCATCCTGATGGATTGGGGCAAGACGCCTTATGCGGCAGGTGAGAACGGAGGGCTCCTCGGCCACGTGATTTACGCCTCGACTCGTCCCTTTGATGATCCAAATCTAGGCTTCCAGAACACCTGGGAACCACTCGTTCCGAACGTCAAGGTCAACCTGTATCTGGAGACCACGGCACCGGACGGAACTCAGGGGCTGACCCTGCTGGACACGACCACGACCAGCAGCTGGGACGATTATGTGAACGGCACCCACTTGGTGAATGGAGCGGCGGTTCAGAATATGCAGTGCCCGGGCCAGATCACCACGGATCCATTCTTTACCTATACCCTGGGTACGGCCAACCAGATGAAGTGCTATGACGGCTTCCACAACTGGAACCAGGCTCAACCGGCACCTTACGATGGCCAGTACCAATTCCCAACAGCGAATTGTACAAGTAGCACCGCCGCAACCGGGGCGCCTGCGAACGGGTGCATAGCCAATCCTACTAACGCGACGGCCAAGATGCTGCCTCCAGGCAAGTACGTGGTCGAAGTAGTTGTGCCTGCGGGCTATGAAATCGTGAAAGAAGAAGACAAGAACATCCTGATCGGTGACAGCTACATCGCACCACTAACGCAGCAGTTCGGCGCGATGGGCAACATTTTCATCCTGCCGGATCAGGCGGCGGTCAATGCGTATTACAACGCCTATAACCCGAACAACGCGACCACGAATCTGGGCCGCACGAGTTTTGCGAACTTCGGGCCGGGCGGAGCCGGAATAGCAAACACGCCGTGCGTGGGCCAGCTACGTATCGTCCCCGATTACATGAGCCTCTTTCCGGGAGCCAAGGAAGTGGCGCCCTTCGCCGGCGCCTCCCGACGTCTCTGTGACCGCAGGGAAGTGACACTCGACGACCAAATGCAGGCGGGCGCGGAATTCTTAATCTTCACCCCAACTCCCATTGCCAGCCACTTCACTGGTATGATCCTGGACGACGCCTCTTCCGAGTTCAACACGGCGGCGCCAGACTTCGGCGAGAAGTTCGCCGTGCCCTTCGTGCCAGTGTCGTTCCGCGACTTCAATGGAGTCGAGATCTCCCGCAGCTACTCCGACCAGTTTGGTATGTTCAACGGGTTGGTGTACTCGACTTGGGCAGTCAACCCCCCCAATCCGACCGGCTACGCGCCCAACATGATGGTCACGTGCATGAACGACCCGGGTCCGATTGTCGATACGCGGCCGGGTTCAACGACTTTGGGGCAACTGATCCCCGATCCGATGTACAACCCGATGTACAGCAACTTCTGCTACACCAACCCGTTCATGCCTGGTGTGACCGACTATATGGACACGCCAGTTCTGCCGGTAGCGGCATTCGCTTCGGGATATAACCCACCCGATTGCGCGTACCCGGATGCAACACCGGCGATCAAGTATGTGAACTGGCCAGGCGATGGACCTTACGTGCCAGCAACGGGCGGAACCCTGGTCATTACCGCTCTGGGCGACGTAGATGTGCCCAACAATGCCTACATAGGTCCAAGCGGAAATCCCGCCGCGCTTACCGGCCAGAAAATGATCAAGCGTCACTATGGCTTCGGGGATCCTCAGGGCAATAATCAGGGTAATAATCAGTGCCCAGGCACGGTCACGTTGAACGGCATTTCGCTGGCGATTAATTCGTGGAGCGACACGTCGATCACGGCCGCAGTGCCGGCTGGAGCCACGACGGGCGAGCTAGTCATCACGGCATGCAACGGGAAGAGGTCCGTCGATACTATTACAGTCACCGTGGGGGGCAACGCGCCGAAACACGTAACGGCCCCAGCTCAAAACCTCGCGACGGGAGCAGGCTTGCCTCACCCGATCCAGGATGCGATCGATGCCGCCAACCCAGGCGATCTGATCTTACTGGAACCGGGCACCTACCCCGAATTGGTAGTCATGTGGAAGCCGGTCCGGCTGCAAGGTGTCGGCGCGGCCTCCGTCATCATTAACGCGGCCAAGTATCCCACACAGAAACTAGAGGGGTGGCGGACGAAAATCAACGGTCTGTTCGGCCTCGATGCTCAGGGAAACCCTTTGCCGGGTGTTGTTCCGCAGGCGGATCCGCTTCCTGGGCAGGAAATCACGGGCGGCATAACGGTGCTCGAACCATCTGTTCTCGGCACCGAAGAAGGCTCTGGAATCGCGGTCACGGCTAAGAACTATCCCGACGGCAGTCCCGCAAACTGCGGGACGACGGGCCCGGTAGCGAGCAACTTCTATTGCGCCCCGTCCCGCATCGACGGCATCAGCGTCACCGGCGGTGATTCCGGAGGCGGTATCTACGTGAACGGCTGGGCGCATAATCTGGAAGTCTCCAACAACCGGATTTACGGCAATGCCGGGACGTTCTCCGGCGGCGTTCGTATCGGCCAGCCCTACCTGGAAAGCCAAGCCCTGGCGGCCGGCGGGAATCAATACCTGGGTTTCGGCTACAACAAAAATGTGAAGATCCACAACAACAAGATCACCAGCAACGGCACGGTCGAAGCCAACAATGGCCAGGCCGGTGGCGGAGCGGGCGTCTCGATGTGCTCCGGAGCGGACAACTACGTAGTCAACTTTAACTTCATCTGCGGGAACTTCAGCTTGGGTGACGGCGGCGGTGTGGGGCACGTCGGCGTGAGTTTGAATGGGAACATTTCGAATAACTGGATCCTATTCAACCAGGTGTTCAACCAGAGTTCGAATACGTCCGGCGGCGGCATCGTGATCGAAGGTGAGCCGTCTCTCCTGGGCGGATTGTCACTTGGCGCCGGCAACGTGACGGTGGACTCCAACCTGATCCAGGGCAACAATGCTGCGGCTGGCCACGGAGGCGGCGTCCGCTTGCAATATGTCAACGGAGCGGACGTGCAGCTTAATCCGTACCTCTCAGGCATGTGGTGGCAGGTTTCGCTGACCAACAACATGATCGTGGACAATGTGGCCGGCTGGTCGGGCGGCGGAATCTCGCTGCTCGACACGCTCAATAGCCGGATCCTGTTCAACACCGTGACCTCAAACGACAGCACCGCCACGGTTGGCGCGGTGTTCACCACCAGCCCGACCCAATCCTCGTTTCAGCCCGCCGGTATTAGTTCCGAGCTGAACTCTCCAGTTCTTTGCACAGCCTTGGCGGGGGCGTCCCTGGCTTTCCGCTGCACCGGCAATGCGGGAAAGCCGTTCTCTCAACCGTATCTGTCAAGCAACATCATTTACCATAACCGGTCGTTCTATTTCACAGCTGGGGCAACGAACCCCAATACGGGGCTCACGACGACCGCTCTGGTCCCGACCCTGCCTGCGCAGACCACAGCTGGCCAGTGCACGGGTACGCCAAACTATTGGGATCTCGGGGTCGTCGGTCAGGCGCAGACGAATCAAACCATGTTCCTGCACGCGCAGTTCTCAATCCTGAGCAGTTTGACTCAAGGCAACGGCTACAACACGAGCCTCGGGGCGTCGGCGCACAATTCGGCTTCCGATCCGCGGCACGTAAAGACGTACTGTAACGGTTCGCGCGTGAACCCGGGAATACCGGACACCACGCCGTCGGCCCCACCGGTGCAATTCACAATGGCAGCGGCTGCTACCGAAGATGAAGGGGGCAACTGGATCGACGTGCATTACGGGCCGTTGTCGCTGACTGATTCGGCAATCGCCGCCGGCGCCGCGGGCTACGGCAACCCAGTGGGCGATTACCGCATATGCGCCGGCGCCGGCAACCCGGCAGGGTGCACGGGGGCTTCTCCTGCCATCGATACAGCCAGCAGCGAACTGGCCCCGAACCACGACTTCTTCGGCACAACCAGGCCGCAAGGAGACTTTGACAGGGGCGCCCACGAGGTCGTAAAGGCTTGCACTGGAGGTGCCTGCAGTGGGATAAGTGTGACGCCGCTGTTCGTGGATTTCGGAGCCCAGCAGATTGGCTCCGTAACTACCCAGACGATAACAGTGACGAGTAATGGGGCTACACCCTTGACCGGTATCGTTATCGGGCAGCCTGGGGGTGCGAACGCAGGTCAATTCACGCGCGCCCACAACTGCCCCGGCACGCTGGCTCCAGGCGCGTCCTGCACAATCACGGTGAGTTTCCGGCCATTTAACGGAGCGGGGGGACTGGGCACGAAGACCGCGACGCTGAACGTAACAAGCAGCGATGCGGATAACTCGCCGGTGCAGGTAACGCTTAGCGGTTATGGCCAGGCACCGTCGGGTACTGTTCTACCGACACCGCTGGCGTTTGGGAGCCAATTGGTGAATACCATAACCGTTACCGCGGCTCAGCCGGTGACGGTGACTAATACCGGCGTTGGACCATTGCTTATCGCCAACATTTTCATCAATGGCCTGAATGCCAACCAATTCAATCTGACCAACGTCAACTGCCCGATAGGTGGGCTGGGGATACCGGTAGGAGGAACCTGCACGATCAACGTGAATTTCCGGCCGACGTCGCTGACCCCGGCTAACAAGAATGCCACCCTGACCGTGCGCTTCGCCAGTGCCCAAACATTGCCGTCGCAGGTCCAAACAGTAAGCCTGACAGGCACGGCGACTGCGGCGGCCGTAACGCAGGCTCCCTTGGCGTTCGGGACCGCGCCTCCGGCGGACACGACTCTAACTGCGCAGGTTAACAACAATGCTGCCAGCGGCAACCTGACGATTACCAGCGTCACCATTACGGCCGGCGGGACGTATTTTACGATCGCACCTACCACGACCTGCACTCCGGGTGCGATCGTCGCCGCGACCAACAGCTGCGACGTCAATGTGACGTTTACACGAACACCACCGAACTCAACAGCCGTCAGGACGGGTAACCTGAGAATTGTGACCCCGTCGGGGACATTCAACGTTCCGTTGTCGGGGAATTAGGATGATGTTTCAGAACCCGACAAAATGCATCAAGGGCCTGCTGCTCGCGGGGCTTCTCGCGAGCAGCAGGGCCAACAAGACCATCTTGTGTGCGGGGCTCCTCGCCGGCAACATACTTTTCTCCGGAGTAGTTGCGCCTAGCAGTCAAGAACATGCTATCGCAGAAAAGGAAAAGCCGTCGGGAACGCAGCTCACTACCTTATCTCCAACGCCTATTCGAAAGAGTGCCCAACTAATTGCGACATCCGGACTAAACTCCAGTGCAAGAAGGTTTTATCAACTCACTTGGGGTGTTGATATCCTTGGAGTCAAAGTAGTGTCCTCCGGTTCGATGCTTCGGTTCAGCTACCGCGTGTTGGATACGAAAAAAGCCAAGGTGCTAAACGACAAGAAGTTAACTCCCCATTTGTTTGACCTAGCCACGGGAGCCAAACTTGAGATCCCGTCAATGGAAAAGGTAGGACAATTGCGCCAGACAGCCACGCCCGAGGATGGGCGCATCTACTGGATGATCTTCGGAAACACCGATAGCCTGGTGAAACGGGGCAGCCGAGTTGATGTAGTGATCGGCACATTTCGTGCGGAAGGTTTGGTCGTGCAGTAATACCGGAGCCCCCGAGAACCATGAGGAGAGATCCACCGATGATAAGAAAAACGATTCTGTCTTGCCTTGTTCTTTCAGTTCTCGCGTCAATGGAGGTGGTGGCCGCGGATGCCCCTGCGGCCTCGGCGCAGCTGACCGCTGACCAAGTCGTCGCCAAGAACATCGCGGCGAAAGGGGGATTGCAGGCGTGGCGCGCGGTCCAGAGCATGTCCTTCTCCGGCAAAATGGACGCGGGAGGAAAGCAAAACGTACAACTTCCATTTGTGATGGAGATGAAGCGGCCCCGTAAAACGAGGGTTGAGATAGAGTTTGCGAACGACAAAGCGGTACAGGCCTACGACGGCGCGAACGGCTGGAAGCTGCGGCCATTCCTAGGACGCAGAGACGTGGAACAGTTTTCGGCCGAAGAACTAAAATCGGCTTCCATGGAGTCGGAACTGGACGGTCCCCTGGTCGATTATGCTGCCAAAGGCACCAAGGTGGAGCTTGCAGGAGTAGAGAAGGTAGAAGGGCACGATGCCTATAAGCTAAAGCTCACCATGAACGGTGGCCAAGTGCGGCACCTCTGGGTCGATGCACAGACTTTTTTGGAGGTCAAGATCGAGGGCCAACCGCGACGCATGGATGGCAAGATGCGCCTCGTGGAGATCTACTATCGCGACTACAAGTCCGTGAATGGCTTGATGGTTCCTTATGTTCTCGAGACTACCGTGCAAGGGGTCAAGCCATCGCACAAGATGACCATCGAGAACGTCGCGGTTAACCCCAAGCTGGAGGATTCTCTCTTCGCTATGCCGAAGATGAAATAAGCATTTGGACGGAGGTCTACTGGAAAGATTCCAGCCAGTGCTTGGAGACCTATTATGGCCGAGACGAGGCAGCAGAGTCCGTTGCTGGAGAAGTTCGAGCTGTTTGCGGGTGTTCCTAGTTCTGTCTGTACTGAGATCCTATCCACGGCTCGCCCTAGAAACTACTTGTGCCGCCAGGTAATGTTTTTCGGGGGCGATCCGGTAACGGAAACACTCTTGCTGAGTGACGGTCGTGCGAAGTTAGCGCAGCTTGGTGAGAGCGGCACGGAAGTTATTCTTCGACTTATCGCTCCTGGTGATGTGATTGGCGAGCTTGGGTTGGCGCCTGGGAGTAGGCACTCCTCAACAGCACAAGCGCTCCAGGATTGCAAGGTACTTGTCTGGGGCGCAGCGGCCTTCGAGGAGATTTTAGAACGCTTTCCTATCCTTCAACGCAATGCAGAGCGCATCCTTGTACGGCAACTCGATGAGCTAGAACGCCGCTTTTGTGAGATAGCCACTGAAATGGCTTCCCCGCGTCTGGCTCATGCACTGGTTCGTTTACTTGATCAAATTGGTCACAAAGTGAACAGCCATGTCGAAATCAACGTCTCGCAGGAGGCGCTGGCGCAGATGACAGCGATGACTTCATCTACCGTGAGCCGGCTACTCACCAACTGGGAAAGTCATGGCATGTTGAGAGTTCGAAGGGAAGTAATTGAGATTCACAGCGTTCTACATCTCTTGGGTCTATGTAAAGTTGCATAGTTTCCCGGCTCCGAGCGAACCGGCGTAACTGCGGCGCCGGCGGCCCGTAGCCCCTTGGTGCCCCCACATCCAATTTCACAGCGTACGGCTGTGATGCAGACTCTCTCAGTGAAACTGGCGCAAGAACTCGGGCTAGTCAGCGCGTCACCTTCGGAAGTCGGCGCCGATAGTTCTACTCGGCCATCAGGGCTCAGGCGATTAATTCCGATTGGGCGACGTGTGTGCGCTCCACAGCTTGGATTTCCAGCGCCGGCCCTCGTTCATCGCCAGAGCCTGCAGCTGATTCATGATCCGCGTGCGCATCTGCACGAGCCGATGCCGGTGCCAAAGCAGTTGACGCGCATCGCGATTTTCCGGACTCGGTACCCAGATTCGCGGAAAACGATCTTCTATCATCAGCTTCAGCAGCAGTTGCGCGTCTTTGCGGTCGGTCTTTTGCTTCTTTACGCGCCTGGCTTTTATCTCCCCTGGATCGCCGATCCACACCTCAAAACCCAACTCTGCCAGCAGTCGCTCGGACCAGCGGGAATCTCCGGTCGCCTCCATCCCCACTCGCACGTGGACTCCTCGCAGCTGCAGGTCTCGATAGAACTGCTCGGCCTCCCCATCGCTGTGGTTCAGTCGTCGTTCGCTATATTCGCCTGTCTCTTCCATCAAAAATGCAATCTGCTGAAAGCTCGGGTGATAATCTACGCCTATCATCATGTTCGGCTCCTTGTGCGCCGGTAAAACCGGCGAGGTGTAGTGAAATGGAAACTCACACGAAAGTGGATTAGCGACCCACATCGGCCCCGAGTCATGCGGAGTTGCTCGCGAGGGCGAGGTCGAAGCGTTGACAGGGGAACGTACGGGCCGGGTATTCAGCCGCGTAAGAACCCACTCCGGGACGCCGACGCTATAAGGAGAAGCGGAAGGCCTCATCGGGTGCACCGATATCGCGAGGTGTGCCAGAGTCCCGCGCGGTCAGAGACCCCGAGCACGTACGGAGACATCTCGCGCGGGAACCGGGAGGCTGCGCCGGGTATGGACGGGGAGACGTGGCGACACTACGGCGAGCAACTGGAGGTAAATCTCCAGGAACTTTCTGAAAGACTGAAACGAGGAGCGTACCGAGTGAAACCGGTGCGTAGGGTGTACATCCCCAAGGCTGATGGGCGGCAAAGACCGCTCGGCGTTACGGCGCTGGAAGACAAAATCGTCCAGCGTGCGGCGGTCGAGGTGATGAACGCCATCTACGAAACGAATTTTCTTGGGTTTTCGTATGGGTTCCGGCCAAAGCGAAGTCAACATCAAGCGCTGGATGCGCTGTACACGGGACTGCTAACGAGAAAAGTGAGCTGGGTGCTTGATTTGGACATTCGCAGCTTTTTCGACAAAATTTCGCACGAATGGCTGGTGAAGTTTGTCGAGCATCGAATTGCGGACCGACGCGTCGTGCGGCTCATCCAGAAATGGCTGAATGCTGGCGTGTTGGAAGACGGGAAACGGATACGTATGGAAGAAGGAACGCCTCAGGGCGGTAGTGCCTCGCCTATGCTGGCCAACGTCTACCTTCATTATGTATTCGATTTGTGGGCACAAGCGTGGCGACGGAAACAAGCTCACGGTGATGTCATCATCGTGAGGTTTGCTGACGACATCGTCGTTGGATTCCAGGAAAAATCGGATGCCAAGCAGTTTTGGGCAGAGCTAACGGATCGAATGCGAAAGTTCGACCTTGACCTGCATCCTGAGAAAACGCGTCTGCTGGAGTTCGGACCCTTTGCGGGTGAGAACCGAAAGCAGCGCGGAGAAGGGAAACCTGAGACGTTCAACTTCCTTGGCTTCACGCACATCTGCGCGAAGAAAAGAAGTAATGGACGATTCACGGTGATACGGCAGACGATTCGCAAACGGCTGCAAGCGAAGCTGAACGAGGTGAAAACCGAGCTGCAGCGACGCATGCATCACCCCATCCCGGAAGTAGGCCAATGGCTGCGGTCAGTAGTTGATGGGCACAGCCGATATTATGGAGTGCCCATGAGTGATTCTGCGCTGCATCTCTTTCGACTCCAAGTAGGACGGCTCTGGTACCGTGCCTTATCACGTCGTAGCCAGACCGGCCGTGTCCCCTGGGCTCGGATGCACCGCATCATCGTCCGCTACCTACCTCCCGTTCGCATCTATCATCCTTATCCTCTTCGCCGCATGGGCGTCCTCACCTAAGGTAAGAGCCGGATGCGGGAATCCCGCTCGTCCGGATCCGTGGAGGAGGTCGTGAGCAATCATGATCCCTACTCCGACCCTCCCGAGCCTCTGGTCGTCAAGCAACCAAAGTCCGGACGCCCGGCAGCAGCGCGACGCGTCCTTCAGGGGTGCGCGTTACGGCCAACTCTTAACTCACCTATCCCGTTTCGTTCTTGGTCGTTCCGCAAAAGGGCAAGCCGGGGTCGTCCAGGGATCCCCTGCGGCACCGAAAGGATGGCAGCCAGCCGGACATTGCGATTCTGTCCAGCAGTCCAAATGGGAAGTCCGACTGGAGAGTCAGACGTGATGGCCGGCAAGATCGTCGTAGTGACGGCCGCACGACTGGCATGGGAGGGCCAGCCCTTTGTTCTTTTCCACATCCTCCCGGTGGTACCAAGAGGTCTGCGAAGTCCTCTTTCGTCTTTTTCCGAATTGAGTTTTTGCTTTTTCCAGGCCTCTTACTATATTGAGGGGTTCTCGCTGGTTCTTCCTTAGGTTCGCTGCAGCCCTCGCACTTCGGTCAGCCATGCTGAGTGTGTTTCTCGAGGTTACGAGCCGAATGCGAAGGTAGTTTCGCGACTCAGGTGCCCATGGCCGTGTCCCACTGCTCTCGGGGCGGGCTTGCTCCTCGGTACGTCCGAGCTCGCGCACGGAGGTTCCACCCGCGACGAACGCAGTGATTGGCCCCCCAATCAGGTCCGCGGCCGGAGGTGCCTCTACCGTGATTCGGAGGCGCACTCCCTCGCTGAAATCCGAAAACGCCGCACGAATCATAACGCCATGAACATTGCCCGTGTCCATCTCGACGCGTTAAAAGCTCTCGGCTACACCGACGCGGAAGCTCGTTTTCTCTACATCGTAGCGACACATTCGGGCTATTTTGTGGCGCGTCAATTCCTCGCGTTCGCCAACGCCCATTGGGGGGAGCGCACGACGACTTTCTGGAACAAACTTCACACCAAGAAACATGCCCGCACCGAAACGTTCCCAAAGAGCGGGAACGTGTACCACCTGTTTTCCCGGCGGCTTTACCGCCAGATCGACCGCGAGAACCTCCGCAACCGCCGGCAACACGAAATCGAGTACATCCAGCGACGCATTGGAATCCTCGATTTTGTGCTTTCCAACCCACAATACAGGTACTTGGAGACAGAGCCGCAAAAGGTCAGCTTTTTCTGCGATCAGCTAAAAGCTCCGCGCCACTTTCTGCCCTCAAAAATCTATCACGGACAGAGAACGTCGCAGCCTACGCTCCGTTACTTCATCGACAAATTTCCGATGTTTCTCTCCGGTGAAGCCTCTTCGCCGGTGGTGACGTTCACCTACCTTCAAGGGCCAGAGGCCAGTCTTACGGAATTTGTGCAACACCTCGAAGTCTACCTCCCTCTCTTTCGACAGCTCCCGGAGTTCCGCGTGCTCTATCTGGCGAGAGTCGATTCGCACTTCGAAGGGGCCAAAGAACTATTCAATGCTTTGGTCGCCGTTCCGCTCGGGTCGGACGCGTCGGCAGAGCTATTGCGCTACTTTCAAATCCAAAAGGCCTGGGACCTCGGCCGCTACGGGTCACTAACTGAGGCTGATTTGATATTCCGAAATCAGGCCAAGACCCAATTCACCGGACAACGCTTCGAGCATCTCTATCGCGGATGGAAAGTCGGACGAGTGAGGGAATTCGACATTCTTCAGGAGTTTGGTGGTACCCGTCACGTGATCGTGCACTTCGCGACCGAGGTGCTGCACCCGGTAGGGCTTCCCATGCGAGAACCTAAAGGGAAGGGGTGAAGAACGTAAGAACTACATGCTTCAGCTCCGTCTTCTGCAAGTTCTTCAGCCTGTGGCGCGAGCAATTTCTTTGAAGCGTGGGACATAGCAAAGCGATGCGGACAAAAGTCAGCGTGGAAAAACCACCAAAACGGGCGGGACCGACCCCACTTTTTCGGCTCAGAGCCGCCCAAAAAGTTTTCGGGGTCACTCCCGCCCGTTTTGCGCAAATCATGATCAAACATCGATCGCGTTGCCGGTCGTGCTTTCTGGACCGCGGCGCACGTTTAGAATCGCAACAGGTCTTGGCTGGGGATGGTTGCAATGAAATTATTTCTGCGTTCTTGCGACACAGATATCTCTCCAAACGCCGAATACGTGAGCAGAGGCAGTAATGTCCAGTGATTCTAGGATACCTAAAGGTGAACGGAGCGCGAAATGCTCGGTTCACCGGCACGTTCACCGTGGCGTTCACCTCAATGGCCAACGTAACTCGCGTCTGACGAGACGGATGCCCCAAAAGCGGTGGTTCACTTTGTACGCGGCCAAATCACTGAACTGGCGGAGCGACTGCATCGCGCCGCAAGATCGCGGCCCGATCCCTCCGGGCTTCGGGGGTCACTCCCGCCTCTTGCTGCTGGAAGACGCAGCTCGTGTTTTGGCCGCGCAGGATGAGGGAATCGGAGAAGTCGTAAGACAGGGTGTAAGACAAATCCACTAAGGAGGGGCAGGGAGAAAGCATGGCAATCATCAAGGCACCACCCAAACAACCAAAGTCGGTAACGATCCAGGCGCGAGTCGAGGAGTCGGTGAAAACACAGCTCGATCAATGCGCAAAATTCATCGACTCCACTCCGTCCTACGTCATCACGGAGGCGCTGAAAGTCCTGTTCAAACGGGATGATGAGTTCAAAGCCTGGCTAGGCCAACAGCCGAGCAATGGAAAAATTCACGAGCTTACAGGAGGCGGACTCAAAGAGACCCCGTAACACAACTGAAGGATGCACCAACACAATTCGACACTCGCGAGAACACAGCGTCGTCACGACGGCATGCCTCGCGTCCGATGGAACGCCTGAGTGAGCGTCCACAGCCAGTTTCCTATAGAGCGGAAGACCATTCGGAATCAAACGCATTTCGGGGGAAGCGCAACGGGGCCACAGTGGAAAGAGACAACGAAAAGCTCTTAACAATCCAGCAAGTAGCCGAGCTATTGCATGTTCCGGTTTCTTGGGTCTATGGAAGGACGCGCAAGCGTTCGATAGGGCGCCTGCCCGGTATTCGCCTGGGCAAATACTGGCGCTTTCGTGAAGAAGAAATTCATGCCTGGGTGGAGAGTCAACGCGGAGGCCATCGTGCCGCTTGACACCGGCGCTACACTCAGAAGTGACATAGGAAAAGGCAGGCGAGCCAACCTCAGAATGGAGAGGAAAAGGATGGCTCGTAGCCAATATCAGAAAGGCTGTTTGTTTATTCGTGGTAAGCGTCGGAAAGTGTGGGTCGCACGATGGAGGGAAGACGTGATTCTCGCTGATGGATCAGCCGACCGCGTGATGCGCTCGGTTGTGCTCAGACCTGTGAGTGAAATCGCAGGCCCTCGTGAAGCTCGCAGACTACTAGACGCTCATCTCAACCCCGTTAACCAAGGGCAGTACCGTGCGCAAGGCACGATGCTGTTTTCGCAATTCATGGCGGACTGCTTTGAACCCGGAGTACTGCCGACACTCAAGTATGCGACGCGGGAGATTTATTCACTCCTGCTGCGCAAACACTTGATTCCACGGTTTGGTGGACATCGCCTGTGCGACATTTCCAGAGTCGAAGTTCAGCAGTACCTCTTGGAGAAACTCAAACAAGGATTCGCATGGGAAACCACCAACCATCTGCGACATCTCCTCAGCAAAGTGATGGGAACATCTGTCAATTGGGACTACGTCCTGAATAACCCCGTGCGCGGCGTAAGATGCCAGAAAGGACGCTGAAACGTCCTCACAGGTTTCTTACGGCAGAAGAAGTTCGACGGCTCATAGCTGCGAGTAACGAACCTCTCCGCACGATCATTATTCTTGCGACAATGACTGGACTGCGGATCGGTGAAATCCTCGCGTTGAGATGGGGACGAATTGATCTGCTTCGTGGGACATTGCGCGTGGCAGAGACCTGCTACAAGGGGCACTTCGGTTCGCCGAAAACACGAGCAAGCCGACGCGAAGTTCCATTGGCTCCAGCGGTTGTGCGTGAACTGAAAAACCTCTATTCGCGTTCAGCAGAACACTCTCCAGACGCTTTGGTTTTCTCTAAAAACCAAGGCCTTCCGCTCGCGGCGGATAATCTCAGAAAAAAGGCACTACGAACCGCGTGCAAGAGAGCTGGTCTGCAACGAATCGATTGGCATAGTCTCCGTCACACGCACGGCACATTGTTGCATTCGCAGGGAACTCCTTTGAAAGTTGCACAGGCTCAACTTGGGCATTCACATATGGCGACAACTTTGGAGATCTATACACACGCCAGTGGGAGTGCTCAAAGAGATGCTGTGAACCTGCTCGAGGAGCAATTGTTCCCAAATGTTCCCAAGTTGGAGAGTTGCGGAAGTATCGCGGAAACAGAAGGTCAGTTAGTTCAGTAAGTTAGTGGTCGGGGCGCCGAGATTTGAACTCGGGACCTCCTGCGCCCAAGGCAGGCGCGCTACCAGGCTGCGCTACGCCCCGACAATGACTGCTTTATTCATTCTAAAGCACTTCCCAACTTTACTCCTAATCCGAGTCGTCATTTTTGGCCTCACTGTGCCAAAACTGTGCCAAATACTCTTACTGAATCGTGGCTGTGCCAGAATCCAGCGGCATCTCATTGGCTTGGCGGTTCATTTTCTCTAAAGCCTCGCGCTTCATCTGCAATTTCATCTGCGAATACTTTTTGAAGACCTTTGCGTCGCCCTGTCGAAGGAGTTGTGTAACCCACTCGTCGGCCACACCGCCTGCACTGAGCCGCGTAGCATAGGTGGAGCGCAGGTCATAGATCCTGAAGTAGGGAACTCCTGCGCGCTTCAACGTCTTCCGCCATGCAGTCTTGAGATTCTTATGGTGACCGGACGGATTTTTGTCACTTGGGAACAGGAAGGGCCCAATCCCCGAGATCAGCATCTGGCTCTTGAAGGCTTCGATCGCCAGAGGCGTCAGGGGTATTTCAGCGATACCGTTCGGAGTCTTGGAGTCGGGTATCCAGACGGTGGCATTCACAAAGTCCACTTGGTCCTTCCTCATGGGTGTGAGCTCCTTATACACCCTGAGTCCCGTCTCCGAGATGATTTGAACGATATTCCGAAGATGTGGCGGAGCCTGTGATTCGATGCGGCGTTGCTCTGACCATGTAACGTAGTGAGGCCGAAACAGGCCCCTCACCGCCACCGGGAATTCAACGCCCCAACAGGGATTGGCTTGCAGGAGCTTCTTGCGCACCGCTACGTTCAGCATTCGCCTGAGAACCCTCAGCTCCTGATGAACTGTAGTTGGCTTGAGCACTGCCATTTGCCTGTAGCCGAGCGCGGTCCTGACTCGAACCGTTTTTCGAAGGCGTTCACGAAGGTACAGTTCGATATCATCCGCCGTGATTTCCACCAGTTTCCTCGGACCGAAAGCACCCTTGATGTGCTTTGCGACTCTTAGATTTACTTGGTGGGTCTTCTCTGCTCGCACGGGCGGTTTCGAATAGTTTTCCAGGAAGAAATCCGCCCATTGCTCCAGACTCAACTTTTCCCCTTTCCGTGTCACATCCAGAAGATTGTTATCCCTGGCCTGAAGCCGTTCCCGCAACAGTTGTTGAGCTTCCTGCCGGTCTTGCGTGAAAGTGGATTCCCTTCGTCGCGCGCCGCTCCTATCGCGATAGCGAATCCACCAGAACGGCGTCTCCTTTCTTCGATATACAACACCATCGTATTTTCGTGACCTAGGCATTCTCCATCTCCTGTTTGAAGGAAGCGCGGAATGTTTCGAGATCCGATTTGAGAAACCGGATATTGCGACCCATTACGCGGAGATGGGGAATCTGCTTACGCTCAACCCAAAGATACACAGATTGGGGACTAACGCCAAGATACTTTGCCGCTTCTCTCACTGTCAGCGGATATTCTTCTGGGTGAAGTGCGACGCTTTCGTTGGGATCGAGGAGCACGCGTTGATTCATGGTAGACCGCCCTGCTCTTGATTCGGTTCATGCGTCGACGTAATACAAATGCCCCAGTCCCGAGCCTCGGCGGTATTCTTGAGGTCGAATTGGCCCATTGGGACACCTCTGAACTGGGTTCGCAAGGCAGGAGCAATAGCAGATTGTCTTTCGTGTTCGCGTCCAGCGATTGTGGGATTGCAAGTATTTCTCCTTTCTTCACCTGTGGCTCGTTTTCTCGCTTCGGTGAGGGACGATCTGAATAGTTCTCTAGATGACGACATCCGTTTTACTGATCTCTCGCCTCTGAGCTTACATAGTGAGATTACTCTGAACTCGTATAGCGACGGGCTATCTGAAGGGCGCGGGGCATGCTGTCGTGAGGACGCCGTATTCTCGCGCACACCGAATTGGGTTAAACGAGACTTCATGTCTATTACGCAGTCTTTGTGAGGACCTCTCCTTGGATATGTTCTCGATTTTGATTGTTGGTCTGTTGGCCTAGCCAGGTCTTGAATTCGTCATCGCGCTTGAAAAGGACCTTCAGCGCCTCCGTGATGACGTATGACGGGGTGGAGTCGATGAACTTCGCATACTGGTCGAGCTGTTCTTTAACTGACTCTTCGACACGAGCCTGAACCGTCACCGACTTTGGTTGTTTAGGTGGTGCCTTTATGATCGCCATGTTGCCCTTGCCTTCCTCTTAGTTGGATTTGTCTGACATCTTGTATTACTGCTTGCCTTCTCCGATTCCTGCGCGCGGCCAAAACACGGTCACGCTTCCTGCGTGACGGGCGGGAGCGACCCCACGAATTTTTTGGGCGGCTGAAAGCCGAAAAAGTGGGGTCGCTCCCGCCCAATTTGGTGATTTTTTCTGTGTCACTTTTCTCTACCTCGTGTCTCTTATTTCCTCATTTACCCGAGACTTATGAGGTTCACAAGGAGAAGAAGATGGTGAAGACGAAGCTGAAGTACGTAATTCCTACCTTCTTCACCTGCTTCGTCCAAATTCTCACCGCGCGCACCGAAAGAAATTCTTGTTGGGCTGGAGCGACCCACGAGTCACTTTGGCCACGGAACCGTGTGCGAAAGTGGGGTCGCTCCAGCCCAACACAGGGTTTTGCCCGCGTCCAAATTGATCGTCGGGCCATGCGCAACCTCGTGTACCTTGGGCACTTGTTCGAGCGCCAAGGTGACCGCGAGGGTGACGCATATGGTGATCTTTGCATTTCATGCACACTTCACCTTCCCGCGTTGCAAGTAGCGATTGAGGCTCTTTGAAATAGTCATGCCCCACATCAGTAAGAGGCCTCGAAAATGAAAAAGCGCAATAACAATCTTAGCCGCCTAACCTACAAGAAACCGTAGCGAGCCGCTTCATCGTAAAAGTTCACCGGCGTCCTCTACTTACTAGGGAACATCCAGTCGGAAAAAAGTGAGAAAAAACTTTAATCTTTCAGGGATCCCGGGTCGCCCGGGGAAAGTCCGGCCACAGCCCCCTACTTATTAAAGGAACATCGAGAAGGGAAAAAGTAAGAAAAAATCTTAGTCCCCCGGAAAAGTCCAAGCTAGCAGAGAGTTCCCGATCACAGCCCCATACTTATTTAAGGAACATCCAGAAGGGAAAAAAGGAGAAAAAATCTTGGTACTAGTCCATTTTTCTGGAAGTCACCCGGAGAAATGTGGGTTCCAACGTGATCAACGCCTATCTGGTGACCGCTTTCGCTCCCTGATGCGCGGCGCGATTCCCGCGCAAGCGGCAACAACAAAGTTGTTGCTATAGTTTCTAGCATCACCGTGGCAGACCACGGACGCCGTACCATCGAGAAACTGATCGATCATGCGGTATCGCGCAAAAAACTTGATTCCAGAGCCTTCTCAATTAAGATTGAACCGATTCGATTGGGGAACCGAGGTTATCACTTAGCGAGTCTCTTTGATGGGCACGGGCGTTACGCGGCTCAGAGCGGCATATTTGCTCGCCAATTCCTTGTTGCCGAGTCTGCCGTAAATTTGCTCTAGCAAGGCGTAAATCTGCAGGTCAAGAATTACGCCTCTCGTGTCGCGCAGGGTCGCCGCTCTCTCGCCATCGGCTCTAGCATCCTCATAGTTCTTCATGCTCAAATTCACTTTGGCGCGTTCGTACCAAACCGCCCGGACGTTTGGGGTCAACTCCACGGCGCGATCCAGGTGCTCTTTGGCTTCTTTGAGCTGGTTACCTTTCAACAGAAACCTCCCGTAGTTGTAATCCAGGAAGGCATCGAAGTGGCGCCCACGTTGATTGACGGCCTCAGCCTTTCGGTAGGCCTCGCCCGCACGGTCCACTTCTCCCACTATTTCTATATTCAGAGCCAAATAATCCCAAGCCCGTGGATCGCTTGCATCTATCGCTACAACTCTTTCGAAGTGTTTTACTGCGTCTGCGTGGCGGTTTTCCATGTCAGACAGGGTCCCTAACTGAAAATTCGCGTCGACGTTATCGGGATCGATTCGCCAGGCTTGCTGAAGTAAGCTCGTGCCTTCTTTCACTTGCCCTTTCATGACTAGAATTTCGCCTCGCAAAGCCAGGGCGACAGGTTCGCTGGGATTCTTTTCCAATGCGACGAGTGAGGTAGAGTCGGCGCGCATATACTGTCTCTGCTCCAACAAAAAGCGACCAAGATAGGCGTAGCCTCGGGACGCATCCGGCACCAGTTCCTGGTAACGAACGAATGCGTCCTCAGCGGCCGCCGCGTTTCCTTTCAAGGCCAAGAGTCGCGCGCGGTCAAGCAGAGTCTCGGGACAGTTCGGATAGGACTGCTCCAGGGAATCAAGGATCTGCTCAGCCTTGTCCAGCGCCTCACGCGCCAGCGCGCTGGAAATCGATTGAAGCTGCTGCTCTGCTCCCGTGCACTGTCCGGCAGAGGCCAAGCACGGCGCCCAGAGTGCTGCTGCAAAAAGCAGAATCGCTTTCATTTCTCGCTCTCGGTGATCTTCAGGATTTGATCGGCCTTAACGTTTTGCAGAACCTGAATCCTCCCGCTGGGCCAGCGCAACTCAATTTCTTTGATTCGTGTGTCACGGCCCAACCCAAAATGGACGCGCTTATCCGAGGAACTAGCGAAACTTCCCGCAGTGGTTACATGGTTGTATTGCACCAAGCCGGATTCTCCTGTGACTTTGATGCGCGTGCCAATTCCATCCCGGTTGCTTTTAACGCCGATCGTCTGAAGCAGAATCCAATGGTTGTTGTTGGTTGTGGTGTTGTAAAGCAATTCGGCATGATCACCAATGGCAGATACAACCACATCAATCTTGCCGTCGTTATTGAGATCGCCGAACGCACACCCACGATGAGCGGCACGGACTTGCATATCCGGCCCGGCTTGCGCGCTTACATCGCGGAATGTCCCATCCTGGAGATTCTGGAACACGGCGTTTGCCTGGCGGTAGTGTTGCTGAGGGTCGTCATCGGCGTTGTCACTGACGTGCGAGTTGGCGGTGAATAGATCCTTAAAACCATCGTTATCGAAGTCATAGATGCCATTGCCCCAACCGCTCATCTTTAGACTGGGAAATCCTATCCCTGCCTTGTAGGTATCCACACTAAAAGATCCGGTGCCCTCATTACGGAACAGCGGGAATGTTTCACGTCCAAGGGCGGTGACAAATAGGCTGGGCTTGCCATCGTTATTCCAGTCACGAAAATCAACGCCCATGCTGGAAACAGGGATCCCGTCTTCCGTGAAGGCCACGAAGGACTCCACTCCTACTTCCTCGAAGCTCTTACCCCCACGATTCTTGAATAGAAAATTTCTTTCCTTGTCGTTTGCGACGAAGATATCCATCCAACCATCGTCATTGTAGTCAGCAATGGCTACACCCATACCCTTCCCAATATGTTCAGCTATGCCTGTTGCGGCAGAGACGTCCGTGAATGTGCCGTCACCATTGTTGTGATACAGAAAATTCGACTCTCCCTTGTACATGGTCGGTGAGCATGAGAGGCGCCGACCGGGGGGGCCGCAAACTTTGGAAGTCTCGAACGTCCAGTCCAGGTAGTTACTCACAAAAAGATCTAAGCGGCCGTCGTTGTCGTAATCGATCCATGCGGCTGATACAGACCAAAGTTTTTTGCCATTGGGGCCGATGCCGGCCACTCCTGCGCGCTCAGTGACATCAGTGAATGTACCATCGCCGTTGTTGTGATACAGCGTATTGCGGTTGACCCCCGTGACGTAAATATCTGGAAACCCGTCGTTATCAAAGTCAGCCACCGCGACGCCCACACTGTAGCCATAACCTTTAACGCCCGCACGATCACTTACGTCTGTAAAGGTGCCATCGTGGTTATTGTGGTAGAGGCGGTTTGAGAAGTCAGGACTATCCTTCGCTAGGCTGGGGATGCGTGCACCGTTGGTAAAAAAAATATCGAGATACCCGTCGTTATCGTAGTCCAAGAGCGCCACGCCCCCGAGGACCGCGTCAATTACGGGCTTGTCGTCGGTCGTGCTGTTGTTGAGAATGAAGTCGACGCGTGATTGCCTCTGGTGGTTCTCAAATCGGATCTGCGAACGCTCCGCGGCCTGCGGAGGTAAAGCCAACAAGGCAACAGTAACCGCGCCAGAAACCAGCGGCTTTATAATGTTTTTACGGACACCGATTTCTATCGGACCCCACAAATACATTGGGCTTAGGACCTCTGCTGCTTAAACTATAATCGTAAGCGCTTATATCAAGATAAAATAGCAAAAATTCTATTTACTCCAGTGCGGCCTTCTGGAAGGCCAACCTGACTGGTGAGTCGTCCCCATTCTTGAAATTGGACCGCTGGATCATCATGATTAATGCGACACCCCTCTTCATGTCGATCCAGACCTGAGTACCGTAGGCTCCGCCGTGGC
>Ga0207120_1061_pt2 | contig 25937 bp, 27 predicted proteins | sample Alteio_BWMinHeat_40_FD_153509 | JGI IMG/M metagenome (GOLD analysis project Ga0207120, IMG submission 153509) | Enriched cells from forest soil in Barre Woods Harvard Forest LTER site, Petersham, Massachusetts, United States -... | ecosystem: Environmental > Terrestrial > Soil > Temperate forest >...
GTTGCAACTAATCCTGCAATATGCGCAATATCAGCAAGCAGAAAAGCCCCCACGCTATCTGCAATGTCACGAAACCGTTGCCAATTCACAATGCGTGAATAAGCTGAAAATCCAGTGATAATTAATTTAGGTTTATGTTCTTTCGCCAATCGTTCTGCTTCATCATAATCAATTTCACCAGTTTGCATATTTAAACCATACGCAACCACTTTGTATAATTTCCCGGAAAAATTCACCGGCGACCCATGGGTTAAGTGCCCACCATGCGCTAAATTCATGCCCATCACGCAATCACCTGGTTGCAGCATCGCAGCATAAGCAGCCGCATTTGCTTGCGAACCTGAATGCGGCTGCACATTGGCATAATCTGCATTAAATAATTTTTTGGCTCGCTCGATTGCTAATTTTTCAGCAATATCTACAAATTCGCAGCCGCCATAATAACGTTTATCGGGATAGCCTTCTGCATACTTGTTCGTCAACACCGACCCTTGCACCTCTAGCACCGTCGGACTAACATAATTTTCTGAAGCAATTAACTCAATATGTTCTTCTTGGCGTTGTTTTTCTTTTTCAATCGCTTCCCAAATTGGGGGATCAAATTCACGCAAGGGTTCTGGTGGAAACATTATTCACTCCTCAATTTTCGCATCTCATCAATACGTTTTTGAATCAATCGATCTGTACCTATATCTTCACGATGGAACAAAGGCCCGCCCACCGCGCGAATTTCTTTTTCGGCGATCTCTTCGGCACAAGAAATAGAATCGGCAACGCCAACATAAGCAGCAGTACGTGAACCAGTCGTGTAAAGCTTGCCCTCTACTGGGTTCACTGACGCTAAATATAAATGCGCTTTATCTTTGACCGCGCTGATATCTACAACCTCTCCTTCCGCATTAGCTTCATCAGGATAACCTTTAGGCACTGCATATTTGCAGACAGTCGCGAGCGGCGCAAATTTCACTTGGTCTACCGATAAATTACCGACAATCATGGCTTCACACAACTTCACAAAATCAGATTCTAAAATCGTCAACACATTCAGCGCTTCCGGATCACCAAAGCGCGCATTAAATTCAATCACAAATACGCCTTTTGCTGTCGCAATGAAGCTACCGTATAAAATACCAATGTATTTATCCTCTACTTCATTATGCAAAGCATAATAAACCGCTTGAATAATTTTCCAAGCATCATCCACTTCTTTTTCTGTTAAAAAAGGCAAACGATGGTCTGCATCTGAAAAACTCCCCATTCCCGCTGTATTAGGCCCTTTATCCTCTGCAAAAGCACGTTTATGATCTTGCACAAGCGGCATGGGAACAAGATATTCGCCATCGCAAAAACACATGAATGCAAATTCTTGGCCTATTAATTTTTCTTCAATGACAACCGTCTGCCCATGCGTCAGCAATTCTTTGCTAAAACGTAACGCATCTCCCATTGACTTTAAATGATCACCTGCAACCCTGACACCTTGTCCACCCGTCAACCCATTTGCTTTAACAACATAATTGTCCTCACCCAACTCCGTTAAAAACTCCATGATTCCATTTTCATCATGAAAAGTACGAAAGGTTGGCAAACCCGGAATCCCATTTTTTTTCATTAATTCCAACGCGAAAGATTTACTGGTTTCAATACGCGCTAATTTTTGTTTAGGGCCAATGGTTGGAATGGAAGAGCGCCATAACGCATCCGCTAAGCCTTTTTCTAAGGGTGCTTCAGGGCCAATAATAGCAAGGCCAATTTGCCATTCTTTTGCTTTTTCTAGTACGTTATCAACATCGGTAATATCGCCGACCCAATAATTGTAGGCCATTTGCTTAATGCCGGGATTAAGAGACGTGCCGTAACAAAAAATATGCGGCTCAGTCTCTGAGCGATGCAGCGCATGCGCAATAGCATGCTCGCGCGCCCCAGAACCAATGATGAGTATATTCATGTTTTAGCCTTCCCTGTATTCTTGAACCTTAACGAGGATAATAATCCAACGGCTGGGCGAGAGCAGCAAGTTTTTGCCGCTCTGGATTTCCCATATAAGCCCGCATGGAAATGAGAATTTTATCTAAATCGTTTGGATTGCTTAAAGTTGGTAGCAATGCAAGCACATTCCCTGCTTTATTAGAAAGTCCTGCCATCGACCCACCATCACTATATTCCAACACATTTAAGCCCTGTAATTTTACTTCATGCCATAACGCAGGCGGCACTACATAACGCAAAGCGGGTGTTGCGTACAAAACAGGTAATAAATCTTTTGCTGAAAGACAACTGGTAAAAGCATTCCGTTGATATTGCTCAGATAATCGTATATGACTCGAAAGCGCTTCATTGCTTGATGAAAGCGATATTACCGGTAGAAAATCTTCAACCCCCGGCACAATCCCCGATTCTACTAACCACTGCGCACCCTTACCAAGCCCTAACACGGGCTTGCCAAGTCCACTTTGTGTTTTGATTTCACGCATCAGGTGGCGGAGTGCATCTTGCGCGATCTCACCCCCTAATAGAATAAAACCTGCTGCTTCCACTAAAGTACCCTGATATAAAACAGGGTCAATTTCTAAGCGCCGTAACGCATCTAACAAGGAATCAGCTTGGTTTGATTGCAAAAAGGAGACCACAACAACGCGCATACACCACTCCAACCACAAATAAGGACGTTACGATAACATAAAAATTACTATTTCGGACCACTCGGTTTCTTGTTTGACAATATCTCCTCAAACTCATCACTATTCACACTTGCTCCTTTTCCTTTAAAAAGAGCAGATTCGATCTTGTCTTTTTCCTCAAGCTGGGTGAGTATTTTTTGCATTGGCTCAGTCAGCACATACTCTTTACCTCTTACTAAGTCTGGTTCGCGCTCAAAAAAGGCGGCACGCACTGCTAGCCTGTGAGTCAGAATATATTTTCGCAGAAATAAAAATACCGGATCGGCTTTTTTATCTTTCTCGGGCGCAAAAAAAGTTTCTACCGCGTGAAAAACAGATGCTTTTTCTCTTGCATCAACTGCTTTTGTATATTGTACATAGGGTGTGTTGTCGAACTTAAAATTTAATAATTCAACAAGCGCTCTTTCTATTTTTAGCGATAAGTCACTTTTTGAATTACTGATAGATTGATAATGCAAAAACAAATAGCCAATCACTGCATTATATTTCTCTGAACGTTCTTCAGACGTTGAACTCTCCTGGATCGCATCAATGAAGTATTCTAACTTCATTTTAAGATGCTCCGCTCGTCCGTGTCTTGGTTGTGTCTCTGCTTGTTTACCTCGCATACCCAGATAACTATCAATGATCAACAAAGCAGCTGCTAAACGTGTCTCTTCCCAACTTTCTTTTTTCCTTTCTCTCACGACCTCTTTTGCACTTGCTCCCGCACCCAACATAATATCTTCTTTCTCAACGGCTGGTTCAGAGGTTACAAAGTCATCAACGCGCTCGGCGTAATTGACTCGCTCAGCCGCTTTCTCCAAACCGAGTTTTTTTGCTGCTTCTAAAAGCTCCTTCCTTTCTTCTATAGAAAGCGGTCGATTCTGATCAAATACTTCTACACAATGATCGATTATTTTTTCAGCTATTAATAACCGTTCATCTTTTGAAAAATCAACATTGGTAAGAGATTGCTTATTCAATATAGGCATCATCCCTTTTTTAAACCTTGACACTTGTTCTTTTTGCTTTTGTGTCCCTATTTCGTGGATAGCCTGGACTAAATCTTCACCTAACTCCTCATTAAATCTCGCCGCATCGAAATTATTTACAAGTCTTAACATGATAAGGCTTGATAACTGCTCACGTTCTTCTTTTAATTGTTTATCAAATGCTGCTACAAAATCATGCAATTCTTCAGGGATGACATCTAAACCATTGTGCTGTGCTATGCCTATGCCGTTCTCTAATAGTAAATAAAAATTATTCAATATATCCAAACGTCTTTTTAATTCGAGTAATACTTCTGAAGACAGTTGCTTTGCCTCAAACCCCACAAGGATTTTTAATGCTTCTACCATCTCCTCCGCTTTCCAACTCTGGCTGGATCTATCGCTTTCCTCTTTCATTCTTTTAATTAAAAAATAATCTTCCCTCGTTTTTACAAAATAATTGATGTTATCGTACAACTTCGCAATTTTTTCGAAACTATCCATGTTTTTTTTGAGAAACGCAGACAACTCAAGCTCCGGATACGCCTCCAGATATTTGTGCTTAAGCTTTTTTAATCCTTCATAAAACTGAAGAAATTGCGGCATTTTCATGCTCCTCGATTTTTGATCTTATTGTATTAATTGGTATTTATATTATACACCATCTAATGGTAGACATCCTATTGATTTCTCTCCATAATCTGCACCCTTCTTATGGTATGCTTTTGGTCTATGGCCAAGTAAATGCGGGGGATCATGCGTTGGACAAGAATGTTATCGAGTTGCAGGGGGTTTATAAATCTCTACCTGATCATGACATTTTGCATGATATCAACCTTGAAGTCCGTGAAGGCGAATTTTTAACACTCTTGGGACCATCCGGCTGCGGCAAAACCACTCTGCTACGCCTCATCTCTGGCTTCGATGAACCTACAAAAGGCCGCATTTTTATAGATAATAAAGATGTGAGCGGACTGCCGCCACACAAGCGTCATGTCCATACTGTTTTCCAAAGCTATGCGCTCTTTCCCCACATGACAGTTTACGAAAACGTGGCTTTTGGCTTACGTTGTCAAAAAGTAGCACTTGCTGAAATGGAAGCCCGTATTGCCGATGTCATTAAAATGGTGAAACTCGAAAAATACTTGCAGCGCAAACCCAGCCAATTAAGCGGCGGCCAACAACAGCGGGTGGCGATTGCGCGCGCCGCGGTCAACCGGCCCCGTGTTCTGCTTTTGGATGAACCACTCAGCTCACTTGATTACCGCCTGCGCCAAACCATGCAAATTGAATTGAAGCAATTGCAGCGTAAACTGGGCATTACCTTTATTTTTGTCACCCACGATCAAGAAGAAGCGCTTTCCATGTCAGACCGTATCGTCGTTATGCAAGAAGGGTGCATTGAACAAGTGGGCACACCGCGCCAAGTCTATGAAGATCCACAAAACTTGAACGTCGCTAAATTCGTAGGCGAAGCCAATATCTTTGAAGGCGAAATTACTCACTTAAACGGCAATAACCAAGTGATCGTCAGCATTCTTGGCAAAGCACGACCAGCAAAAAGCAGGCATCACCTCGTTTCAGGTGAAAAAGTACATGTCTTAGTCCGCCCTGAGGATGTAAGAGTCTGGGCACCAGCCGAAATTGAAGATGCGAAAGACATGTTTGCAGGCAGCGTTGAAGAAGTGATTTATAAAGGCACAACCGTTGATCTCATGGTACGCCTCGAAAACAATAAATTAATTGCCGCAACAGAATTCTTTGATGAAGACGATGACCGCTTAGAATACAAAATGGGTGAAAAAGTCTGGGTTAACTGGACACCCGGGTGGGAGGTCATCTTACCGCATGAACATGAGTAATCCTTTTAAATTCTTCTCTTTGAGCATGGTGTGGTTATGGATGTTTATTTTCGCACTCCTCCCTTTTTGCTTAATTGTCATTTCAAGCTTCATGAAACATGATCATCTGCAAATTTTTCAAGCCTCAGTCACCATTGATAGTTACAAACAACTTAATAATGCTGTTTATTTTCACATCTTTGAAAAATCTTTTATTCTAGCCGGCATCAGCACCTTATTATGCTTGCTGCTTGGTTATCCTTTTGCTTATGTGATTGCCCGCATGCATGGCCCATGGAAAAATTTTCTCTTGTTGCTCGTCATTATTCCGTTTTGGACCAGCTCTTTAATCCGCAGTTATGCGCTCATTGCCATGATTAAAACCAAAGGCATTTTAAATGCTGTTTTACTGGGTCTTGGCATCTTGCATGAACCCATGCAGCTTTTATTTACTAATACAGCTGTGGTAATTGGCCTTGTTTATAATTTACTGCCTTTTATGGTGCTGCCGATCATGACCAATATTGAACGGCTTGATACACGTCTAGTTGATGCGGCACGTGATTTAGGTGCAAATCGTTTCACTACTTTTAAGCGTGTGATTATCCCGCTCACCGCACCCGGCATCATTGCAGGCTCCATCCTGGTTTTCCTGCCCTCGATGACAATCTTCTACATCCCCGATATTTTAGGCGGTGCAAAATCTATTTTGCTGGGCAACTTAATTCAAAACCAATTTTTGGTGGCGCAGAATTGGCCGATGGGCGCAGCTGTCAGTGTCGTTTTGTCGCTCGTCTTAGTATTACTGATTGGTTTTTATCTTTGGGCCACCCGCGGCTCTAAAAATCGGGAGTTACTCACATGATGCGGGCTGCAAAACTCCCTACAATCAGCTATCTCTCTTTTATTTATTTGTTTTTTTACACGCCTATTTTTATTTTAATTGCTTACTCATTTAATAACACCCAATACTCGCTGCTTTGGCACGGGTTCACTTGGCAGTGGTATAGCGAATTATTTAACGATGCTGATTTATGGATTGCCGCATGGCATTCATTGGTATTAGGGCTTGCAGCCGCAACCCTTGCCACCACGATTGGCATGCTCGCTGCGGTTTGTCTTTATCGTTATCGTTTTTTAGGCCGGCATTTTTTAAATGGGTTAGTGTTTATCCTCATTTTATCGCCTGAAATTGTCACCGGCGCCTCTCTCTTACTTTTATTTGCCATGGTGAAGCTGCCTTTAGGCTTTATTAGTCTTCTGCTATCACACGTTAGTTTTTGTATTCCTTTTGTGATTGTGACAGCCTACAGCCGCTTAATCAGTTTTGATAAAAATATATTTGAAGCAGCAAAAGATTTAGGCGCATCCGATGCTTTAATTTTTTGGCGTATCATTTTACCGCTTTTGTGGCCCGCTCTTTTTGCCGGCTGGTTATTAAGCTTCACGCTTTCCCTCGATGATGTAATTATCAGTTATTTTGTCACGGGCCCTGAGTTTGAAATTTTACCCTTACGGATTTTTTCAATGGTGCGCTCTGGGGTTAAACCTGAAATTAATGCGTTATGTTCTGTTTTATTTGCAGTGACATTTTGTCTCGTGCTGCTCTCGCAGTTAGTCTTGAGGAAAAAGGCATGAAAATCAAATTATCGTCATGGCGAGCCCCACGATTTTTGTGGGGCGTGGCCATCCATTCCTTATTGCTTTCCCCCTTTTCCGCATTCGCCGCCGAACACATTGTCAATGTCTACGCCTGGACAGGCGAAATCCCCGAATTCGCTGTGCGTCAATTTGAAAAAGAAACCGGCATTAAAGTTAATTTCTCTACCTATGAAAATAATGAAATCATGTATGCCAAAATGCGGGCATCTGACAACCCTGGTTATGATGTCGTCATTCCAACCAGCTATTTTGTAGACCGCATGCGTAAACAGGATATGCTAGAGCGGCTTGATATGAGCAAATTATCGAATAGTAAAAACCTAGATCCCACTTTCAGGCACGCAACCTATGATCCGGAAGCCGCATTCAGCATTCCGCACATTTGGGGCCTCACCGGAATTTTTTATAACAACCATTATTACAATGGCAAAACGCTTAAACGCTGGGGCTCACTTTGGGACAAGCGTTTTCATAACCAGCTGATGCTTATCGATGACATGCGCGAAGTTTTTTCCATGGCTTTATTATCGTTAGGCTATTCAGCGAATGATGAAAACCCAGAACATATTCAAGCAGCGTTTTTAAAATTAAAAACATTGATGAGCAATGTGAAAGTATTTTCAAGTGACACGCTCATCTCGATTATGATTGATGAAGATGCCAATGTAGGCATGGCTTGGAATGGCGATGCATACAAAGCAACGCTTGAAAACCCAGAAGTGCGCTTTATTTTCCCCGAAGAAGGGTTTGTTATTTGGGTGGATAATTTTGTCATTCCGAAAAATGCGCCGCATAAAGATAATGGTTATGCGTTTATTAATTTTTTGTTGCGGGCCGATGTGGCACGTGAAGTTGCTCTTAGCATTAAATTTCCGACCGCAAACGTTGCTGCTCGTAAGCAATTGCCAAAAGAGATGCGCGATAGCCCGATTGCTTATCCCTCACGTGATGTATTAAAACATGGACAATATTTACTCGATTTAAGCCCGGATACGCTCGCTATTTATGAAAAGTATTGGGAAGAGTTAAAAATAAGTGGATGACAGCACCGTTAATATTTCCTTAATACCCGGTTAATATTGCCTTAATATACCCCTTGTATATTACCCACCTAATAAATTTTTTCATACACCGGAGTGGGCGAGCCATGCAACTACATGAATTACAAGACGCATTATCTAATCTTTCCTTTTTATTTGATGAAGACATTGAAGAGCGCAGGTTCGCGGGTACCAGAAAGCGTTACTTAGCGATCCAAGAAGAATTAAATAGCGTTATTAAAAGTTTACAAAATTCCAACAGACGGCCAACGGATCGCCTCAACAATTTTGATTTTCCCCCTGTTGAAAAATTGCTACTCAAACTGCTAGCGCTAAAACCGTTATCCGAGAATTCCGCTGGATTGTCGCAGCAGATATTGCGCGACGTCCGCGCTGCAACGACCCCTATCATCGACATCTCCTCCGATGATGAAATAAGCGATACAGAAAGCTTTATGGCCATTAAAGAGGAGAAAGATGAAAACTCTTCGCACGATCATTACGCGCCCTCTCACGAATCAGACTCAGACTCTAATGATGAGTATCATTGTGAATCCGATTCCGGACTCCCTTCTTTATCGAGTTCTTTTTCATCATCATCTTCTTCTGCAACGGTGTCATCTACCTTTATTGCTGAGGAAGCACCTGGTGCACCTTTTCTTGCTGAAGTTGTCAATGATGACATGGATATAGATTCCATGCCGACCATTCCTTTGCATACAAGTATCAAACAAGAAGAAAGCGAACTTGAGAAACCCTCACTCAAGCGCGCACGAGAAGAAGAGGAAGAGGAAGAACCAGAAAAAGAACCCGCAGCGAAAAAGCAAAAAACCGACCTTGAGAAACCCATTAACGCTCTCATTACTTCTTCCTTTTTCAAACAATCTCACCATGGAAACACGGTCGCAGATAGAATCAATCAATGCAAAAAGGTTTTTAATGATCCTCGATTTTTAGAAGCATTTTATTTTATTAGAAAAGCGCATGAACGTATGGTAAATGGTCATGAATTGCCTACCCGCCTTCCAGAACTACAGCAGCTAGCTGTTACAACCTGCGGCCGAATGCAAGATGGCATGGTTTATCCAGTTGCGATGCATGCGTACAAAGAACACGCAAGCAAAGAACAATTAACAGAATGGTTAAAAGCAATGCTGTATGTCCGATACGAGGTTGCTAATGGTAAGCTCTCACATTCAGAGATTGATTTAATAGAGAAGACACACATAAAATTGAGCCGGGTCAGACGCGAAAAAGTGGCTGAGCCCATATCGTCTTTTAGGTCTATTAAGGGAAATTCTTGGTAATAATCTGTGTAGCCTGGACGCACGCTTTTGGTGCGTCCGGGAACAATTAAATGACATTCACCTTCATCATAATATACGGATTATACACTTCCGTTTTGAAATCAAATTTTTGATATAACCCGTGCGCATCTTCCGTCATTAAGAACCAACGGAAGGTGCCGCGCAAATCATAGTGATCAAAAATATATTTTAATAATGCCTGCCCCACCCCTTTCCCACGATGCGGTTCATCAATAAACACATCCCAAAGAGAGGAAAATTCCGAGTGATCACTGATCACGCGCGAAAAACCAATTTGTTTCCCCTGATAAAACACGCAAAAACAAAGCGAATTTTCAATCACCAATGGAAAGCGTTCAGGCGGCAGCCCCGTTGAATACCGCGAAGGCAAACATAGCAAGTTGTATAGATAATCCAAATCAATGCGTTTTTTATCAGCTGTAAAAATATAGTCGCCAAACACACCATCTGGATAAGTTGATTTATAGGTCATAAAATATACAATTCCTGTCGCATTGCTGCTCGTGACACTGTCATTTTCCTTGTATAGAATAGCCTACCGATTCGCAAGAATCACTATTAAAAGGGCCTCAACATGAAACGAATTTTTTCAGCACTGATTATGTTTTTAGTAAGCGTTAGCTTAGTAAGCTGCTCCTCGAATACCCGTAACGAAGATGTAGGCACAGTCTCAGGTGCTGTCGCTGGTGGTTTGCTTGGCAGTTTAGTTGGTCAGGGCAATGGACGCGTACTTGCTATTGGCGCAGGTGCATTAGCGGGTGCTTATCTAGGCAACCAAATTGGTAAAAGTATGGATGCGCAAGATCGTATGCGAATGAATACAGCGTTAAATGACAACAACGTGGGACAACCCGCTTATTGGAAAAACGCGAATACCGGCGCCTCTTACCAAGTTGTCCCAACCAAAAATGTCTCTTACGATGGCAACCCTTATTGCCGCGAATACCAAACGATTGCCACCATCAATGGCAAAAAGCAAAAAATGTATGGTACCGCCTGCCGTCAACCGGATGGTTCTTGGCAAATGGCGAGCTAAAGGCGTCTAGTCTAAAGATGTTGCCCAGAAGCGCTGTCATTGCGAGGAGCGCTTTTGGCGACGAAGCAATCTCCCAAAATCAATCCATAAGGCGTCAGAGTGGTGAAGTGTTTGTTTTTCGTTCGAAACGGACCATCCATGGTCCTTAAGGTGGCATTCCTGCCACCTACTCACTCCAAACAAACACTTCACCACTCTTCCGCTCGAGGCCAGAGATTTCTGGGGAGAAAAGCGAAAAGCTCTTATTTCTCTGTATGCTAGCGCTTGTTATCAATGTTATTATCTTTTACCTAAATATTCTCTTAATCTCATGAGGTTCAACCATGCGAAACTTTAGTATCATTAAAATATTCAAAAAATATTTTGGAACTAAGAATGGTTTGAATCTTAAATTGCCAGGACGTAAACCACATCTACCCATGAATTTTGAAGAGTGATTGGATGATCAAACATGTCTAAACCCAAACTCACCTTCTGCTGCCAACATTGCGGCGCTCTCTATCCTAAATGGACAGGCCAATGCACTGATTGCAGTGAATGGAACACGATTGTAGAAGAAACACGGCAACCTACTGCTGCCTCTTCTCGTTTTCAAGGTTTCGCAGGGCACCAGTCAGCTATGCTGCGCATGGCAGAAGTAGAGTTACAAGCAGATATTCGTATGCCTTCAAGCTCAAGTGAATTAGATCGCGTGCTAGGCGGCGGCATCGTACCAGGTTCTGCCATTTTAATTGGCGGCGATCCTGGCATTGGCAAATCCACTTTATTAATTCAAACCGTCGCGCATTTAAGCCGCGAATTAAAAACGTTGTATGTAACAGGGGAAGAATCCCCGCAACAAGTCACACTGCGCGCACGCCGCTTAGGATTATCAGAAGACCACGTCTGGTTATTAGCGGAAACGCAAATGGATATTATCTTTGCGCATTTACAAAAAGAAAAACCGCGCGTGCTTGTTATTGATTCCATTCAAACCATGCATTCGCCTTTACTGTCTTCAGCGCCAGGTTCCGTCGGCCAAGTACGAGAATGTGCAATGCAGCTTGTCACTTATGCGAAACAAACCGGCACGGCGTTATTTTTAGTAGGCCATGTGACAAAAGAAGGAAGTCTTGCAGGCCCGCGCGTATTAGAACACATGGTGGATACTGTTTTATATTTTGAAGGCGAGCAAGATAACCGCTACCGCATGATTCGCGCCGTTAAAAATCGATTTGGCGCGGTGAATGAACTGGGTATTTTTGCAATGACCGATAAAGGCTTAAAAGAAGTATCCCAACCTTCAGCCATTTTTCTCTCACGCACAGCAGAACCTATCTCTGGCAGCATTATTACCGCATCTAAAGAAGGCTCACGCCCTTTGTTAGTAGAAGTACAAGCGTTAGTGGATCAAAGTCATTTAGGTAATCCACGCAGATTGTCAGTTGGCTTGGATACACAGCGACTTTCTATGCTACTTGCGATTATGCATCGTCACACAGGCGTCTCAACCCACAGCATGGATGTTTTCATGAATGTAGTCGGTGGCTTGCAGCTGACAGAAACCGCAGCTGATTTACCGGTGATTTTTGCTATTCTCTCAAGTCTACGCAACCGGCCGCTGCCGCATGATTTAATTGTCTTTGGTGAACTCGGATTAGCAGGTGAAATCCGCCCGGTTCCCGGCGGTCAAGAACGCTTAAAAGAAGCCGCCAAACACGGATTCAAAACCGCGATCGTACCATTCGGCAATGCTTCCAAAAAAATCGAAGGGATGGAAATCACCCCCGTCCGATCTTTAAAAGAAGCACTAGAATTCTTTGAATACGCATGGGAGTAGCCCGGAATAAATTTGCTTTTTAATTCTTAGAGAAAAGCACCTTTCCGGTCTACTGTCTTCTCACATCCTACATATTTCAGCATATTATGACTGCTAAAAGTGAAATTCTCGACTTCTACAAACCCAAGACGCTGATAAAACTTTCGACCTGATTCATTAATACGGCGTGTGTCTAATGTAATAGAATTCGCATTGCAATATCGATCTTCTACAGCTTGCATCAATTGAGAGCCAAATCCTAGATGCCCCTTTTCACCTTTATAACAATAAGGCTTCACCGCTAATAAACTAACATAAACATCCGATTTCAAATCAGATATACGCCCCTTAAACCAAGCAAGCTCTGCCTTTACTTTTTCATATTGCGAAACTTTAAATTTATTTTCAGAAAGATTTTGTTCTTTAGCAAGCGCTAGCTCTCCCCCAAGCTTTAATTGTTCTCTTAACAACTCTTTACATCGATTTTTACTGAAATGAGCAACGATGCAAGTCACAAACCCTACTACTTCATTTCTCACACTGATGGTAGCCAGATGAATTTTTCCCTTTTCTATATTGTTAAACTCTTCATCTATCATCTCAGACAGCCACGATTCCTTGGTTTGATCATCCATTAATGCCAAATCTTCTTTTGAGTAACTTTTATAAAGATCTAAAAATGAATCTACATGGATTTTTTTGACTCGTTTTTTGAGTGACTCTGATAACTCATCATGCCATTCGACAATAGGAAATATTTCTCTTTTGTCAATTTGTGTTGAAAACATTCTTACGTGCATAAATACCCCCCTTTCTTTTTATATTATGATAATTGCAACTTCGGCCTCGGCGTCATGCGCGTGAGGATTTCATACGCAGATGTTTGACAAAAATTAGCAACGCGCTCAACTGGTAAGCCTTTGCCCCACAGAACCACTTCCGAGCCAATTCTCGCTTTGGGATGTTTGCGTAAATCAACGGTTAACATATCCATTGATACACGCCCAACTAATTCACACTCAACACCATCCACTAAAACCGGCGCACCGTTTTGTGTACGCTGCGGATAGCCATCGCCATAACCAACTCCGACTACACCCACCAACATATCTTCTGGCGCACTCCAGGTACCGCCATATCCCACTTTCCCGCCCTTTTTTACTTTATTAATGGCAATAATCTGCGAAGACAATGTCATTACTGGCTGCAAACCAAAATCAATCCCAGGTTTATTCGGCAAGGGCGATGCACCATAAAGCACCAACCCCGGCCGCACCCAATCTGCAAACGCTGCAGGCCACGCTAAAATACCTGCTGAATTCGAAAGACTGCGTGGTCCTTTCAGCGTTGACGTTAATTGATTAAATAATTCGATTTGTTTTTGCGTAGCCTTACTTTCCAACATATCTGCTTCAGCAAAGTGCGTCATTAAGCCAATGGGCTTTTGTACAGCAGATACAGACTGCAAACGCTTATACACCTCACCTAATTGCTCAGGCATTATTCCTAAACGATGCATACCGGTATTGATTTTTAGCCAAATTGATAATGGCTTACTAACACTAGCCTGCTCTAACATTTCCACATGCGGCAAATGATGCACGATCAACGTAAAATTATTTTTATCAGCAAGAGTTAATTCTTCTTTATTAAACAGCCCTTCCATTAAAAAAATAGGCTGCGTAATACCTGCTTCACGCAAGATCAACCCTTCATCCAACGATGCAACGCCAAATGCATCAGCGTCTGCTAAAGCTTTTGCAGCACGCACAATCCCATGCCCATAAGCATTCGCCTTCACCATCGCAATGATTTTTGACTGTGGCGCAATTGCACGGACACGCTCAAGATTATTTTTAAGTGCATGCAAATCAATGGTTAAAAAAGTAGGCCGACTCATTTTTCACTCTCGTTAATAAACAGGCTGCCGCGTAAAATTTTCAAAGCAAGTATATTGTCCCATGAAAGTTAATCTTACTTTGCCAATAGGACCATTACGTTGCTTCGCAATAATAATTTCTGCCGAGCCTTTATCTGGACTATTTTCGTTGTACACTTCATCGCGATAAATAAAGACAACCAAATCTGCATCTTGTTCCAAAGAACCTGATTCCCTCAAATCCGACATCACTGGTCGTTTATCGGCTCGCTGCTCTAAGCCACGATTAAGTTGCGACAATGCTATCACGGGTGAATTTAATTCTTTAGCGAGCCCTTTCAATGAACGTGAAATTTCTGAAACTTCTGCCGTGCGGTTTTCATTATTGCCCGGCACTTGCATCAATTGTAAATAATCCACCATGATCAATCCCAACTGACCATGTTCTTTTGCGAGTCTGCGTGCACGTGCGCGCATTTCAGCGGGGCTTAAACCCGGCGTATCATCAATAAATAATGGCGCTTCGGATAACATACTCACGGTTGAACTAATGCGCGGCCAATCCTCATCCGCTAATTTCCCCGTACGAATACGTAATTGATCAATGCGGCAAAGGGATGACAATAAACGCATGACGATTGCTTCCCCTGGCATTTCCATACTAAAAATCAGCACAGGCAAGCGGCTTTTTATCGCCACATTTTCTGCAATATTCATTGCAAGCGTTGTTTTACCCATGGAAGGACGACCGGCAATAATCACCAAATCAGCTGATTGTAAGCCTGATGTCATGTTGTCAAAATCGTGATAACCCGTTGGCACCCCGGTAATAGGATTTGCTGAATGAAATAAGGTATCAATCCGATCCATGGTTTTTGCGAGATAATCTTTAATATTAACCGGGCCCTGACCACGCGAGCCTTGCTCTGAAATTGAAAATACACTGCGCTCCGCCGCATCCAACAATTCCACAATACTGCGGCCTTGGGCATTAAACGCATTTTCCGCAATATCACTTGCAGCCATTATCAACCGGCGCAACACTGAACGCTCACGCACAATATCTGCATAAGCCGTAATATTGGCAGCACTTGGCGTGTTATTGGATAACTCAAATAGATAGACTTCACCCCCCACCTGATCTAACTCATGCAATTCTTTTAGGGCTTCTGACACTGTGAGCACATCGATTGGTTTATTTAACTCAACCAGCCGCGTGATGGCCTTATAAATGAGGCGGTGTTCATGGCGATAAAAATCATCTTCGCGTAGGCGGTCGGCCACTTGATCAAACGCCCGACTATCCAGCATGAGGCCGCCAAGAACAGATTGCTCTGCATCAATGGAATGAGGGGGAACCTTAGGAGAAGGGGTGCTTTTTCGTTTAATAAGTGCAGTATCCGTCATACTTCAAAGCCTCGCGGGGAGTTGAGCGATAGAGTATAATAACGCAATCACTCATTCAAAAGGAACTGAAGATGAACCAACGGATCCCATTAATTGTCGCAGGCCTTATTTTTCTCTTAGTCGCTCTTTTACACTTAGCACGGTTGGTTAACCAATGGATCATCGTGGTCGATGGCAAAATTGTTCCAATTTCTTTAAGTGTGATGGGATTGGTTATTTCGGGGATTTTGGCGTTGTGGATGTTTTTAGCAGCGAGGAAGTAACAACGCCGTCATTGCGAGCCCGAAGGGCGAAGCAATCCAGTGTCTTTGCGTAAAGTCACTGGGTTGCTTCGGCCAAAGAGCGGCCTCGCAATGACGCCTTTTACACTTCACCCGTAATATTCACCTTCACCGTCGCAGTCACATCACTATCCAACTCGACCGTAATGTCATATTCACCCACCATCCGCAAAGCACCTGCCGGCAAGCGAATTTCACGTTTTTCAATGTCCGCGCCCGCTTTATGCAATGCTTCCACGATATCGCGTGTACCGATTGAACCAAACAATTTGCCTTCATCGCCAGCTTTGACTGCGATGGTAATCGCAGCTAACGCATTAATAGCTTGTTGTCTATCCAAGGCTTTTTGATGATTTAATGCTGCTTTCTTTTCAAGTTCAGCACGACGTACTTCGAACTTAGCAAGATTGTCTTTATTCGCATAAACCGCTTTACCCTGCGGAATAAGAAAATTCCGGGCAAAACCAGGTTTCACTTTCACTTTGTCACCAAGCGCACCTAAGTTGCGCATTTTTTCCAGTAAGATAACTTCCACGGTCTTTACCTCTATCAATCAAATTAAATTCGTCTAAACCTTTTTCGTAAATCCATCCAGCTATCTATTAACGCAAGCGTTGAGACAGCGACTATGCTAACGGGCATTGCAATCAGCAGTACAGCATAAGCAAAGAGCAACCAAAACCATGCCACCGGTGTTTTGATCATTGCAAAAAAATAATGCATTAGGCTCAAACCGGCCGTACAAAACAGCAAGTAAAGGATGGGCATTATATCTAAAACCACGCTATTTCCCAAATAAGAAAACACCAAGCTGGCTAAAAATAATACACCCGCTAACTTGCTTAACCGAATACCATGCAAACTCTTACGCAAGCTACCCGGCGCATAAACAATAGCATTCCACCAACAAGCCAAAACAAGCTGCCATACGCCCGCCAACAAGGTCACACCAACGATGGTGCCGGTGGCAATTAATTTAGCCGTATTCATGGCCTGCGCTTGCGCTTCAACCGCATTCTCTACATCCATCTCGGACTTATTTTTAATAGCATCCGCTACCGTATGGGCTTGCTCATTAAAGCTCTGTAGTTGAGTAAACCACCAATCAGACACATTGGGATAAGCTAAATGCACCACACAAACCACCAACACACCCGCTAATGCCCCTACTTGCAGAATGGTGCTCCAATTCGCTTGCCTCTTCATCATCGCTGCAAATATCCAAGTCAAGATATTGCTGATGATCCCAATCATGATGGCAAACCATAAAAAAAGCGGCGCCATATCGGTATTTGGCATAATCAAGCGTGCTGCAAAATAAGGCAGAGTCGCGGCGACGGTATAAACGAGGCCCTCAACAATGCCTTTTTTCAAAGTCACAAGCGCTGCAAACATCATCCCCACTATTCCCACAATAGGAACAAAGGAAATGATAAATGTGAACAAAAGTGCAATTGCACGATGGCTCAGCAAATATTGGGTCGTACTTAGCGTTCGGCCTGCTTGCATGAAGGTGACTTCTTAATTAATGGCGATCGCAATAAGGCAATAAAGCAAGATAACGTGCAAGCTTAATAGCGCGCGTTAACTTACGTTGCGGACCTGCTTTGGTACCGGTAATACGGCTCGGTACAATCTTGCCATTTTCCATAATAAATTTTCTTAACAAACCGACGTCTTTATAATCCACTTCTTTCATCTTGTTTGCGGTGAAATAACACATCTTTTTACGACGAAAATGAGTTGCCATGTTAGCTTACCTCGTTAATTAGTTAGACTTGCCGCGACCTTCATCATCTGAACGGTCATCACGTCGATCTGAAATATCGATATCTGGACTGCTACCGCGCCCATCTTTCTCTTTTGCAACAGGAGAGGGATCAGTCACAGCGTGCGACATGCGTAAGATGTTGTTACGAATGACGGCATCGTTATAACGGAAGTTATCACCGATTTCATTGACAGTGTCTTGATTGCACTCAATGTTCATCAGCACATAATGCGCTTTCATGATTTTGTTGATGGGATAAGCAAGCGGTCTACGTCCCCAATCTTCAAGGCGATGAATTTTGCCTTTTTGCTGGGTAATGAGGTTGCTGTAACGTTCGATCATCGCGGGAACTTGCTCGCTTTGATCCGGATGGACTAGGAATATAACTTCATAGTGCCGCATCGCACTGGTATCGTTGCGTTTCATAAATGCTCCTCTCGGTTTAATCAGCTTTTCCACCATTGGAAAAGCAAGGAGTAACCAAATTGTAAGGGGGGAGATTTTAACGTTTTTGGGCGAAATGTCAACCTTTACCCCTTGACACCTCTCGCCAAACCCTTAAGAATAAACCCTTTTCGCGGCTATGTAGCTCAGCTGGTTAGAGCGCGGCACTCATAATGCTGAGGTCGGTGGTTCGAGTCCACCCATAGCCATTCAAAGTGAATTTTCTGTCACACCTGAATCAATAGCTGCCTTCGAAACTGCGCGGGATACTCGTTCTTTTAAGCGGGGATCAGTAGGTTTAGGTAGCAAATAAGCCGGCCCAAATTCGAAACGCTGCTCAAATCCATAAGCGGCGAGTACTTCCTTTGGAACCGGCTCTTTTGCCAGCTCTTTAATAGCATAAACTGCGGCTAATTGCATAGCTTCATTTATTGATGTTGCACGCACATCCAGTGCGCCACGAAAAAGGTAGGGGAAACATAACACATTATTTACTTGATTGGGATAGTCACTTCGACCCGTTGCCATCACGAGATCACTACGTACTTTTAATGCTTCTTCCGGCATGATTTCAGGCACTGGGTTTGATAGCGCAAATAGAATGGGGTTTTTAGCCATCTTCTGCAAAAGCGCAGGATTGAGTAATTTTGGCCCTGAAACACCGATAAAAACATCCGCATTTTCCATCGCATCTGCTAGTGTTCGCTTCGTTGTGACTTGCGCGAATTCGCGTTTTTGTTCATTCAACTCTTTTCGCTCGCGATGAATCACCCCTTCGCGATCGACTAAAAATAAATTTTTCTTTTGCGCGCCTAAGGTTTCCAGTAAACGCATTGTCGCAATACCCGCAGCACCTGCACCTAAACAAACAATAGTTGCTTCTTGCAATACTTTGCCTTGTATTTCGAGTGCATTTAATAAGCCAGCCGCAACAACAATCGCTGTTCCCTGTTGATCATCGTGTAAAACAGGAATATTCAGGCGTTTTTTTAATTCCGCCTCTACATAAAAACATTCTGGCGCTTTGATATCTTCTAAATTAATACCGCCAAAAGTAGGCGAAATACGTTCGATTGTTTCAACTAATTGCAGCGGATCATTGCAGTTAATTTCAATGTCAAATACATCAATATCAGCAAACCGCTTAAATAAAGCCGCTTTCCCCTCCATGACCGGCTTTCCCGCAAGCGCGCCTACATTACCAAGACCAAGGACTGCTGTGCCATTCGTGATAACAGCGACTAAATTACCTTTATTAGTGTATTGGTAACTTGCGAGAGGGTCTTTTGCGATTTCTTTAACGGGTTCTGCTACACCTGGGGTATAAGCGAGGGACAAATCGTCTTGGGTCTCAGTCGATTTGGTGATCGCGATAGCAATCTTGCCAGGCGTAGGGTGCGCGTGATAATGCAGGGCCTTTTGGCGCAGTTCGTCCGACATGCGACGCCTTGTTCAACTATTCTTTAGTGTTGGGCTCGTCTTTTTTAGCGGCTTTGCCCTTCATACCATATTTTTGGCGGAAGCGATCAACGCGGCCAGCGGTATCTACCATTTTCTGGGTACCGGTATAAAACGGGTGACAAACTGAGCAAACTTCAAGCAATAATTGCTCTTTGCCAAGGGTTGAGCGGGTCAAAAACGTGCTGCCGCAGCTGCAAACAACCTTAACATCTTTATATTCTGGATGAATTTCTGGTTTCATGATCTTACAAACCTCTTAAATTAGCCGGGCATGATACCTAAGTTACACGCGTTAATCAAGGCTATGAAAACTCCGCCACAACGGGCGCATGGTCGGAAGGTCGCTCTAAAGCTCTTGGTCCTTTGTCGATAAAACACGCTTTACAATCTAAAGCAGCGCTCGCCAAGATATGATCGATCCGTAACCCCATCTTCCGCTTAAACGCATTCATTCGATAATCCCACCAGCTATATTCAACCGCATCTGGCGATAAATGACGGAAGCAGTCAACAAACCCAACTGCGAGTATCGCTTGAAACGCTTTTCTTTCTTGCTCACTGAAGAGCACATGCCCGTCCCATAATGCTGGGTCATGCACATCGATATTTGCAGGCGCGATATTAAAATCCCCCAGCACTATCAACTTTGGATATTTTTTTAATTCTTGTTTTAGAAAAAGATCAAGCTTACTCAACCAATGCAATTTATATTGGAATTTTTCTGAACCTACACTTTCGCCATTTGGCACATACAAATTAAGAATGCGTATGGAGTCAACCGTTGCTGCAAGTACACGTCGCTGGTGATCATCTAAACCAGGCATATCGGTGATGATATCGGTAGATTCTTTGCGACTTAAAATCGCAACCCCATTATAAGTTTTTTGGCCTGATACTGCCGCATGATAACCCGCCTCTTTAATTTCATCATAAGGAAAATCTTCAGTCGGCATTTTTATTTCTTGCAGCGCGATCACATCAGGCTTATTTGCAGAAAGCCACGCGAGCACGTGCGGCAAGCGCACGCGCAAAGAGTTAACATTCCATGTGGCGATTTTAAAAGTAGACATTATGAACTAAAATACAAATCAAACTCGACCGGATGCGTGGTCATATTCAGCCTTGTCACTTCCTCACGCTTCACTTCAATATACGCATCAATAATATCTTTAGTGAATACGCCGCCTTCTAACAAGAACGCATGGTCCTTTTCCAAGCAATCTAGCGCTTGCTCGAGCGAAGAACAAAGACTTGGCATCTTTTTTACTTTTTCATGCGGTAATTCATATAAATTTTCATCTACTGCTTTTCCTGGATGGATTTTATTTTTAATTCCATCCAAACCCGCCATTAACATAGCAGAAAATGCTAGATAAGGATTTGCCATTGCATCTGGAAAACGTGCTTCAATGCGCTTTTCTTTGTCATTAAATACATGCGGAATACGAATGCCAGCAGAACGATTCCCTTCAGAATAAACCATGGTGACAGGCGCTTCAAAACCAGGCACTAAACGCTTATAACTATTGGTGCTAGGATTCGTAAATGCATTCAATGCGCGCGCGTGTTTAATCAAGCCGCCAATATAATAAATCGCAAGCTCTGATAAACCAGCATATTCTTTGCCTGCAAATAAATTTTTACCGTTTGTTGCAAGCGATTGATGGCAATGCAACCCGCTGCCATTATCACCCACAAGTGGCTTAGGCATAAAAGTTACTGTTTTATTGTTTGCATGCGCCACATTTTGAATCACGTATTTAAACATCAACATTTCATCAGCTTTATGCAATAACGTGCTATAGCGCGTGGTAATTTCATTTTGTCCGCAGGTGGCCACTTCATGATGATGCACTTCAGGTATCAAACCCATTGCTTCTAATGCTTGGCACATTTCACCGCGTAAATCGTGATACGAATCAACTGGCGGAACAGGGAAATACCCGCCTTTAATGCGTGGACGATGGCCCAAATTACCGCTTTCCATCATGGTGCCGGTATTCCAGCTCGCTTCTTCAGAATCTACTTCATAAAAGCAGCCATTCATCCGGATGTCCCAACGCACATCATCGAAAATAAAGAATTCTACTTCTTGGCCAAAGTTGCAGACTTCTGCAATGCCCGTTTCCTTTAAATAAACTTCAGCTCGTTTTGTGACGCCACGCGGATCGCGCCCATAGGGTTCTCTGGTATCGGGGTCCATAATATCGCAGCGGATAATAAGTGTTGGCACCTCAGTGAATAAATCCATGATTGCTGTAGTTGGATCAGGAATAAGCAACAGATCTGATTTGCTAATATCTTGCCAGCCGCAGAGGGATGAACCATCAAATGCTTTACCAAATTTGAAAAATTGATCGTCGACTTTTGAATGTGGGAGCGTAACGTGATGTTCCTTGCCGCGTAAATCCGCAAAACGCAGATCTATAAATTCAACATTATGGGTGGCCATTAGTTGCCGCACATTTTCAATGGCGGAGGATTCGTGTGTTTTTTCAATTGATTTCATAGGCACCTCTGTAAGTAGATGGTGCATTCTAGCGAATTTCAGCTAGCTTTTCCAACGTTGTCATCCCGGAAAATACGAGCGCTTTTTGCGAGTATTTGTCCGGGATCCACGGTCGAAATGACACTGGGCCAGGAAGCCCAGGTGCTTTTTTATTAGCGTTTTGTTGCCGTATTTGTCACTGTATGCGTATCTAGATAAACAGGCGCTAGCGGCTGAACCTCGCTCCCTTGTAGAACCAACAACGGCTGTGCCTGGACTGCTGCATTAGCATTGAATAGTGTTATGTTTGGTGCTTTCTTGTCTATGTTGCGATAAAAATTCAACTTCGGCTCAATCTTATCCAATTTTTCTTGAGCCTCATCTGCTGTAAATGCTTTCTCACATCCCACTCCCATCATCACCAAACTGCCGATGAAGGGAACACCGAGACTCAATCCCACAGCATTGAGGGCCGTAGAAAAAGACATACCAAACGTACATGACAACCATAAAGAAGCATAACAAACTGTGGGGAGCAACGGACCAGAAGCCAATGCGAGAGCCACAAAGACTAGCATAAGAAGGGTAGCGCCCACCCCAATCAAAATTTTACCCCACAAACTTATCCTACTGTTCTTTATCGCTTCGTTTTGAACTTTTTCTTCTGTTAATTCTCTAATTCCTTGCTTGATTTCATTGAATCTCAAGAAATCCGAGTCATCAAAATGTACCGCGGCAGGATCAACCATTTGACCTAATAGTTTTGTTGAAAGCGTAATGGCTGATTTTAGATAATTTGATTCTTTATTAATGCGGGTTGTTAATTGCTGGTGAGCCGCCGTCACAAAAAACGAGCGATGAGTGATATCAGGTGATTCTTTTTGTAAACAGGCATACTGGCTTAAAAAGTCTCTAAGCAGCATTTTTTGTGCTTCAACCTGTTCTGTCACTAGGGAACCTCGAACATCCTGAAGCTTTGCATCAAACGCTCTTATTGCCTCAATAATTTCTTCAAACGCGTTATCATTGTCTGTTTTCTTTGCCCCATATACCGCGTACAAATGAGTTAATCGAACTTCCAAATCAGTCGCGTTTGCTGATATCAAATAATGATTTTTCGCAGGCATTGCATTCTCCTTGATACTCCCTGATAACGCACCTGGGCTAGGAAACCCAGGTGTTTTTTTATTGGCGCTTTGTTACCGTATTTGTTGCAGTATTCGTTTCCCGATAGACAGGCTCTAGCGGTGGATACAGTGAAGCATTCACTGGCGCTACCGTTTGATTTGGCGCGGGCTGCCACACTGTTGGTCCATATCCATAAGAACCTGGCACTTGCTGCTGAACCTGACTCCCTTGTGGAACCAACACAGGCTGTGCCTGGACAGCTGCATTAGCATTGAATAGCGTTATGTTTGGTGCTTTCTTGTCTATGTTGCGATAGAAATTCAACTTAGGCTCAATCACATCCAATTTTCTTTGAGCCGCACTTGCATCTCCTAGTTTCCATTTACCCACCGCGGCCATTATCGCCCCGCCAAAATAGGGAACGACTAAACCTAACAACACAAGCTCCATGGCCATATGAATAGACATACTAAGCGTAAATGATAAATAGAAAGAAGCAGCACAAACAGCAGGGGCAAGTGGGCCTGCTGCTGCCAACATAATAGCCGCAAAGCTAAGCACAAGAAGCGTAATGCCTATACCGAGCAAAATCCCACCCCACAGCCTCGCGCGATCTCTTGTCGCCACCGTTTGATCTTTTTCTTTTTCTAAACCTTCAATTCCCTGTTTGATTTCGTGGAAGCTTGCGAAGTCCGCTTGATCAAACTGTGCCACAGCGGGATTAACTATTTGCTCTAACAATTTTGTTGAAAGCGTAATCGCTGACTTTAAATAACTAGCTTCTTTCTTAATGCGAGCAGCCAACGCTTGATCATTCGCACTCGGCCTAGACCAGCGAAAAGAAGAATCAGGTGATTCATTCTGTAAGCTGCTGTACTGCCTTAAAAAATTTCTTTCTAATTCTTCTTGTATTTTAATTTGATCTGCCGTTAAAAAATCTCGGACTTGCTGAAGCTTTGCGTGATATGCTTTTACTGCTTCGATAATGTCCGTAAACGCAATCTCATTGTCTGTTTTCTTATGGCCATAAGTATTATACAAACTCGTCAATTGAATAGTAAACTCAGTTGCGTTTTCTGGTAGTAAATAATGTTTTATCGCAGGCATCGCATTCTCCTTGCATTGTTATGATTCATCAACATGGTATGATGTGACCCGCATTGTAATCTGCTTGCCTTAAGGAAATATTATGATCGGACTCATTCAATTGGTCAGTCACGCCTCTGTCGTTGTAGAAAATAAAACCATTGCTAGCATTCAACGCGGCATTCTCGCACTCATCGGCATTGAAAAAACAGATACTGAAAAAGAAGCGGAAAAATTATTTGATAAAATTTTAAACTATCGCATTTTTAATGATGAGCAAGGCAAAATGAATCTCAGTTTACTCGCAACGTTTGGCGGTTTATTGCTTGTGCCGCAATTTACGTTAGTCGCAGAAACTCAAAAAGGCACGCGCCCTGGCTTTTCTACCGGCATGCCGCCAGAGGATGGAAAGAAATTGTTTGAATATTTAGTTAAATTCTCGGCAGAACATTACAAACGCGTTTCGGCTGGCCAATTTGGCGCGCACATGGAAGTATCGCTCTGCAACAATGGGCCGGTCACATTCATATTAAAAACGTGACTTGCAGGTCCTAATCCAACATAACTTTGATAAAACGTTGCTCAAAAACCCTCGTTTGACATTTTTGATCACACCTGATACAAACTTACCCCGAACGACAAAACATAACGAGGCGTTTTAAGATAAACTCATGTCTACACCAAGGAAGTTCGCCACAGAAACGAATCAAGATTCATCTTGCAACGACGAGAACCGACAAGAACGCATTGCTATTCTTCGCATGGCAATCATTGCTCGCGTTTACAACGATCAAGATGAAGAAGGTGCTTTATCGCAAATAAAAAGCTCATTTGACGAACTGGATCACCATGATCAAACAAAGATTTTAAAAGCTTGTATTAACTACTTACTCGAAGAAAAGGAAGAACGGGAAACAACAACCTACATTAGACTTTTTACTTTTTTTATCGCAGAGTTACAATTTTCGCAGCCGCTATTAAATCAACTCGTCATCGATATTTTATACAATTGCCTCCATCCTACTTGGAAGCTTGATGCAGCGGAAACTTTATTTGGGTTGTTTGATCTTGCCCCTCTTTTGACGCATTTTATAATAAGAGCTGTAAATTACCGCCACAATCAAGTGGTAACAGCATTACTAAATTTGCCCGTCGCGTGGGGTTTACTATCCCGTGACCAGTTGGCTGCCCTGGTTCACCTTTGGCGAAATGGCGAAACACTCAATGAAACCCAGAAAAAATTCTTAGACAGTTGCATTTACCCAGATAAATCCAATCCGCGCACACCCGTGCCGCGAATCTTTACCTTAAAAAAATTCTCCCTTTGGGGTAAAAAAGCAAAAAAAGATCATGAAGAGCTTATTTTAGCGATGAAAACCCAGTTTATAGCCGTGTGTAAATCCTACATTGAGAATTATTTTCTCTTTGAAAACTGGCACCACCAGGTAGCTAATTTAGTTAAGAATTGTTTATCTGAATTAGATGATTTCTCAACAAGGCATTACAACGCGACACCTGATTTTCATTCGTTTAAAATAGGTGCCCTACAAACGCTTTATCTAAGCTTGAAAGAATACCTCATCAAAAATGAAAGCGTCGTTTTTAAAAATGAACTAAACGCGCTTGCAACTT